>TARA_R110002049_G_scaffold77266_2_pt1 | contig 13801 bp, 14 predicted proteins | sample TARA_R110002049 | Tara Oceans TARA_R110002049 (sample SAMEA4396941) | marine metagenome | biome: Polar Biome; feature: [SRF] surface water layer (ENVO:00010504); material: water (ENVO:00002006), including particulate matter (ENVO:01000060) such as... | depth 5 m | reverse complement strand
CGAAAACAAAATATTGTGGACTGCAGCGCTCTGGGGCGACCAGTCTTGTGGTTCATGTTGCCAAACTCTTGTTGTTTCGATCCACGCCCCCGTGATAGGGGCGACCCGATCAACAGGCGATATGTCAGACGTGAAAGAAGTTTCAATCCACGCCCCCGTGATAGGGGCGACCCTTGACCCAACGCGACCACGCATAGGTGCCAACGTTTCAATCCACGCCCCCGTGATAGGGGCGACGCGCCTCTCCGGTGTCAAGGTCTATGCCCCATCGTTTCAATCCACGCCCCCGTGATAGGGGCGACGCGTTTCATTTTCACACCGCCTGAACATCAACGGGTTTCAATCCACGCCCCCGTGATAGGGGCGACCTGAGACTGGGGAGGTTGTAGCACGTCCGTTCAAGTTTCAATCCACGCCCCCGTGATAGGGGCGACGGCGGGTGTCAACTCCCAAGGTGTTGCTGTAGTGTTTCAATCCACGCCCCCGTGATAGGGGCGACCTACACCCTCACCTACACCCATCCCTTGCTTAATGTTTCAATCCACGCCCCCGTGATAGGGGCGACGCACCCCTACCTCAGCACCATTACAAGCCTTTAGTTTCAATCCACGCCCCCGTGATAGGGGCGACACGGCTTTAAGCTACTTAGAGTCGTCTAATAAGTGTTTCAATCCACGCCCCCGTGATAGGGGCGACCGCGGCTATCATCGCGGGTGTTGTGTTGTTAATCTGTTTCAATCCACGCCCCCGTGATAGGGGCGACGTGTTTTGTATTCATCCCTATGCAGCACTTGGCAGTTTCAATCCACGCCCCCGTGATAGGGGCGACGTGTTTTGTATTCATCCCTATGCAGCACTTGGCAGTTTCAATCCACGCCCCCGTGATAGGGGCGACAGTTGTTCAGCTTGCGGCAACGTCATGTTTTGGGGTTTCAATCCACGCCCCCGTGATAGGGGCGACCCGTGGTCCAGTTATCAAAGAGGGAAATGCTAATGTTTCAATCCACGCCCCCGTGATAGGGGCGACAAAGCGTAGTTTCATTGTGTACAATCCTTAATCTGTTTCAATCCACGCCCCCGTGATAGGGGCGACTTACTGACATGGGAACGCTTATTCAGGCTGGCGGTTTCAATCCACGCCCCCGTGATAGGGGCGACAATGTTTAAGTTTGGTGATGTAGTTAGGATTATTGTTTCAATCCACGCCCCCGTGATAGGGGCGACTGTTTTTGTTTAACCGTTTGAAAAAGCGTTTTGAATTGTTGTCGTTTTGCGAACCCCTTCAAGGGAAGGATATCTTGTCGTAGTGGCCAAGATTTATTGCACCCCTACCCTTAAAACAATGGCCTGCGAACCTAACTGGAAAAGAGCGGGCGCTTAGGGTTCGCGGATCAGACGATCAAAAGCCCGCCCATGTCCTTAGAGGGCTTTGCGCCGACATGCTCGACGCGTCTGCGCCATTCGCGGCCCAGCATATAAAAGCGCAGTGAATCTGTCTCGGAATCAATCTCACTGATGAGCCTTTCGCGCAGGGCAGCCCACTGTGCGGGATCGAGGTCGCACTCGAATATCGAAAACTGCACCCTCTGGCCCCAATCTTCGCATGCCCGGGCCACACGGCGCAACCGGCGGCGGCCTTCCTTGGTATCGGTGGTGACATCATAGGTAACAAGAACCATCATTGGCTTAGCTCCAGATCCAGGCAGGATAGGCATCGATGTCACCGCGCAGATGGCGTGCGAGCAGCTGGGCCTGCACCTGCGGGACAAGGCCGAGTGCGACCCGATCGTCCAGAAAGGCATGGCGTAACTCGACGCGCTTGCGTTCCTGATACGACTTCAGGACGGTATCGCGCCCCTTGTCATTCAACAAGACAGCACCGGTTTCCTCCGCCCTAAAATCGGCGCCTGAAAGCTGGCGGCGGTTGATTAGGCTCAGACAGACCCGGTCGGCCAGTGGGGCGCGCATTTCTTCCATTAAGTCGAGGGCCAAAGACATGCGGCCCGGACGGTCCCGATGCAAAAAACCCATTTGGGGATCCAGCCCATGGCTTTCACAAGCGGCGCGCGCATCCAGAGAAACAAGGACATAGAGAAACGACAGGACCGCGTTCACAGCATCGAGGGGCGGTCGGCGGCTGCGCTCGGTAAAGGTAAAATCAGGGGCTGGATTGCGGATGAGATACCGGAAAGCGGTCCAGTAGGCACGGGCGGCTTCACCTTCCTGTCCACGTGCGACGTCCAGATCCGGTGCATTCAGCGCATGGCGCGCCGCATCCGACAGGCGGCGCTGTGCGGCATCCACCACGTCGGCGCCCGGCCCGTCAGGATAGTCGCGCAGATGGCGCCGCAGAAGGGCACGCTGGTTCGCCACCTTGGCCGCCACGACGGCACGGGCCACGGGCAGCGCCGCGAAGGGTTTGGTGGCCTCATGCTGCGCGCGTCTGAGCAGGACGTTCCCGGTTTGCGGCCCCTCGACGCGGGCCAGCAGCTTGCCCGAATAGCCGAGATACGAAATGGTGATCCCTGCCTCGGCGGCAAATCCCATCAGGGCGGGCGAGACAGCAACCTGACCGAAGCACACGATCTGGCCCAAAAGATGCGCAGGGGCACGGGCACGAATGGCACCGTCGATCTCCACCGCGACCGTTTCGCCGTCCTTGCGCAGATAGGCCCCCTCGCTGGTAACATAGAGGGTGTTGAGCAGTTTTTTCATTCGGGGATTCCTGCGCGGGTGATATGGGCCGCCAACCAGCCGGATCCGATGTCACGGCGGCTTTGGGGGCGGCACATGTCATGCATAGAACAGGTGTTGCAGCGTTTGGGTTCAAAAACCGGCGGGGGCAATGTACCAGCTTCAATGGCCGCACGGACATCGCTTGCCACCCGCAGGGTCAGTTCGCGCAACGTGGTGTCGATCTCAATGGTCTTGCGTCTCCGGACCTTGCCGTAAAACAGCGCCCCTTGCTGGATTATCCGGCCTGTCATCTCTTCCAGACACAGCACCTGCGCGCAGAGTTGCACTTCATCGGCGCGGTGGGCCTTTGAGCGGCCGCGCTTGTACTCGACAGGATAGGGGGCCGCGCCGTGCATTTCTACCACATCCGCCACACCATGAAGCCCATGCCGCTGCGAAGCGATCTGGAGCGCACGCAGGATGCGGATACCTTCACGGCTCTCGGCCCGCCCCTCATCGGCGCGCTCATGCAGGATACGACCCTCGGCCGTGAACTGGTTTTCCGCCCATACCCTCTCGATATGGATAAGCGCGCATTGGCGCGGGCAAAAGAGCCAGTGTTGCAGCGCGGACAGAGGAACCGACACATCTGTCATCAGAAGGGTTCGACGATTGTGATCCCTTCGGGCAAAGCTGTATCGTCCAGCCGTATCTCGTAATCCGTGAAAGCCCGTGCAACGGGCCAATTGTGCAAGCGGTCGTCCCCGATGGGCAAAGCCTCGCCCTTGTGGGCGCGCTGGACTGTGACACGGTCAAACAACTTATGCGCTTGGGCGTTGCCAAGTGCGCTGTCATGGCGAAAGGCAATCAGGCGCCGGGCGGCCATCATCCCCCGCGCGGCAGAGCGGTCATGCTCGAACATATCGCGGAAACCGGCCCAGAGCAACTCCAGATCACTCTCCAAAAATCCGGTCTGGCCCGCGAGATTGGCGTTGATGAACCCATGCGCACGGTAGAGCCCGTAGGGCACGACATGCTTGCGACCCATGGTGCGCTCTTTTTCGACATCCTTTTCATTTGTGACCGAAGAGCGGGTGATCGAGACTTCCAGCGGCATGATAGGCTCGGCGGAGCGGGCGAAGGTCATCTGCACCGGCCCGCGCACCTGTCCCGCGTTTACCTCGGTGGTCATTACCGCGCCAAAACTACGGATGTCCCAGAAATTCCGGCACATCCATTGCGTGATGCGTTCTGCGTCCTCGATTTTTTTGGGCTTCTTCTTGGCTTCCGATTTCAACCCTTCCGCCTCATAGGCCAGTGCATGTTGCCGGTTCAGGACCGCGCCGTCCTGCATATAGATGGCAAACCCCGGTGTATCGGCCTTTGCAGTAGCCACATAATTACGCAGCTTGCGCTTGAGCGAGACATCCGTGACCAACCCTTGCGAGGTTTCGGGGTCCATGCGCGGCAGGTTGCCTGCGTCGGGATCACCGTTGGGATTGCCATTCTCGACGTCGAAAAACAGCACGAAATCATATCGGTTGGCGAGGGCTGTCATGGCTGTGTTTCTCCGTCCGGGGTGTCATCCAAAATGGCGTCTTCGGCTTTTTGATAGAACGCCGAAAGCTGGTGGTAAAAGCCGATGAAAAAACTGCCCTGTTCTTCGAGAGGCAGAGACGTGGGCAAAGTGCCGGCACCGGGCAGCTTCGCCAGAATTGCAGCGACTGCTTTCTCGGCCTTGACCCCTGCCCCAATTTTCTGCCCGCCCGCCTTGGCCAGCCCTGCGCGGTTATGTTCATAACCTTTCATCAGCACAGGGAAAATCCGCGCAGGCGTGGCCGCTGCCCCGCCCATATATTTATCGCGGATCGTAGCACCCCGGTCGGCATAGCTGCGCTCGGCGTAAGCGAAGGCGCCGAACAGGCGGCCCAGCACATAGGCAGGATCCTCGGAATTTTCATCAAGCGCCATGGGCACCTCCCTTTTTGAGTTACGGGTCAGAACCGCGCGGATGATCGCGGCGCGGCGGCCGTCGGACGCACGGTCGGGCGGAGTGCCTTCGACACGCAAGCGGCCAATCACGCCAGACAGCAGAGTGCGCGGATAATCAGCCCCCATCAGGATCGACCGCATCAGCGCACCGCCCAGTTGCGGCGGAATGTTCTTCGCCTCACCCAGAGCGGCCACATCATAGAGCAGACGCCACGCGGCGGGCGGGCGCTCCACCCCGTCCTTCCCGGTCCAGGGCGAGGGTGTGATCTGCAGCTCGCTCCAGAATGTGGCGATGCGCTGCGCAAAATCCTGCAAATGGCCCGGATGCCAGAACCGCACAGACAGCCGCGCCGCATTGGGGGCAAGGCCGAGGACAAAAACACGGGTGTCGGGGTCGTATTCCGGCGCATCTTGCCATTGCCCCTTGGCGATGGCCGCCAGATCATGGGCCAGTTGGTTCTGGGCGGCATCGGCATCCTGAGGCGCCAGAACCCCGCCAAAAAGCGCAGTGGCGACATCCACCTGTTCGGGCGTGGCCGCCTGCACCCAAAAGGCAACGGTGGTATCGCCTACCCGCAGATTCTGACCCGATCCGCGCGCCAGTAAGGCATTCAGCGCGGTGCCGTAGGCAAAGGCTGCGGATTGGGAAACGGGGGCATTGTCACCCTGCTTCTTGCCGTGGGATTCGTAGGCGAGGTCGTTGAAGGATACCAACGAAGCACCAGAGCTTTGCGCGCCCATTACCCCTTTTATGGAAGGGTGCAGGCGGGCTACCGGAGCATGCAGCCCTGTCACAAGACACATCGGCCCGTCTTGCTCGACCACGCTCAGCATCTCGGCAACCTCTGGCAACTCGTGCAGATACCGGGGCTCCCCAGTGAGACGAAAAACAAGGTTAGCGTCCAGAATGCCGGCAAGATATTGCCCTGCTGCAAAGTCTTCCCATGCCCAGTTTTCCAGAAAGACACGCAAGGCGATCAAACCCGGGGAACTGGCATGTTGAAGTCGCTGCAGATGCTCTGTCACGAAAGCGTCATATTCTTGCGCAGTGCGTCTGGACTGACCGGGGATGGCGTTGCCCAGATCATCCAGCAGCGGCTTGCCGCGTTCATCCAGCGCCGCTGTGACCCCCAGCACATAGGCAGATTTGTCCCACAGGAAATTAGGCTTCACACCTGCGGTCCTTTTGACAGCAGCGGGTACAGATTTGGGGAGCGCACGCAGCTTGCCCTTCTCATCAGGGGCACCCAACAGGTTGATTTCCGAGACAGACCCATCGGGGTTGAGCACCACTTCACCGCCGATCCCCTCGCGTGAATACCCCGGACGGGGAAGGTCGGGCATCCGTTCATAAAGCGCCGCCAGTTCCGCCAGGATCGTCATGAGGTCAGGCCCCGGCTGCGAATGGCCTTTGCCACGTCGATCACGCCGTCTTCCATCACCGCATGAAAGAACATCGAACGGCGGTCATTGGCATAATCAATATCGTGCAGCATCCAGCCCAGATCACGGGTCTGCGCGGCCTCGGGCAAGCTGGTGGCTGGAAACACCTCAACCGGTTCAAAATCAGCGGCAAACTCACGGACGCCCAGACAGGGGCGGTGAAAGCACTGGCCTTTGGTGGCGCGGCGCAGGAACATCTCGCGGTGTTTGCCCGGATTGTCGCCGGGGCCGGCTTTGGAGGTCATCTCGAAATGCGCTTCGATTCCGTAGGAGACATCGCGCAGTACCAGCATCGCGCGCTGTTGCCGCTCGACCGTGACATCCATTCCGAGGGTGGACAGATCCCCAGACCGCTGGGCCGCGCGCGCATTGCGGTCGCTGACCTTGGCACCTACCTCGTTGCGGCGGATATTTTCAAAGCGGATCGGCTTGAGAATATGAATGCGGTCCACCACCCAGCGCACGGCGGGTTTCCAGTGAATGGCCTCCAGAATACCGCGTGCCGCCGAGGGCGTCATCACATCATAAGATACACGCTCCACCTTCATCTCGGGGCGGGTAAAACAGGCATAATCGCCCCAAACTCGAAGTTTGATACCGTAGTTCATACAAGCATGAAGCCATGGTAAGCTTATGAATGAAAGTCTTTTCTTTTAGTATCGTATGTTCTCAGGCATTCAGGAAATCCATTTCATCGAACCGCTCCATCCGCATCCCCGCGCGGTCATCATAAAGAGCGGCATGGTCCAGCAAAAGGAATTCGCGGCCAAACAGATCCTCGCGCCACAGGCTGGCCGCGCGGCTCCCCTCCAGTGCGCGGCGGACGTGGTGGGGCAGGTTGACGACGTAAGGCTGCAAGGCGCGGGCAATGACCCCGGTCCCTTCCATCCATTCGAGTTCCCCCAGAAGCTGATCATCAATGCCCCAGATCCCACCGCGCACGATAACGGGGGCTTGTGCATCCTCTATCATGCGAAACGCCTGCGCTATCTTGTCAAAGCGAAATTGGAAATGTGAGCCGGATGTGGAAATCTCGTTCAGGATTCCATGTTTCGGGGCGCCTTGCGGATCCACCACTGCCGCATCCAGCGCGGCATCGCCTTGTGACCACAGCAATGCCTGAAAATAGGCCGTGACGGCCTCTCGCGACAAAGGATCTTCCGAATGGGCATTCAGGACATTCAGGCCGATATCGGCCATCTGGGCCGCTTCGCTATTCTTTGAATGGCGCGCGCCGTCCGCTGTCGGGGTGAAGACATATACCGCGCCTTGTGCCGCTCTGCCCTCCCGGTTGCAGCGCCCTGCAGCCTGCGCGATTGAATCGATGCCTGCTGCGGCGCGCAGGACGATGGGGAAGTCCACATCGACCCCAGCCTCGACCAGAGAGGTGGAGATCAGGCGCACCGGTAGCCCTTTGTCCAGCCGCATCCGTACATCCGCCAGTACATGCCGCCGGTGCTGCGCCGTCATTGAAGTACTCAGGTGCAATGTGCCCGGCAGCTTCGCCAGCTGATCAAATAAGGCGCGGGCATGTTTGCGGGTGGCCACAATCGCCAAGACCTGTGGTACGGACGTAATCCGCGTCACAAGCGCCGCATCATCCTGCTGCCCGATATCAGTCACCTGCGTGCGGCGTAGCGCAGCATAAAGGCGGTCAGGATCGGGTGCCAACTCGCGCACGCCTTCCAGTGCCTCGGGCACCGTCAGCCCCTTTTCGCGCGTCAGAACTGGCTGGGTCGCCGTAGACAGTACCACAGTGGCCCCGTAATGCCGCGCAAGCTCCGAAATAGCGGCCAGGCAGGGACGCAGAAGTTTTCGTGGCATGGTCTGCGCCTCGTCAATAACAATGACTGCACGGGACAGGTTATGCAGCTTGGCACAGCGTCGCTTGCGGGCGGCGAACAGGCTTTCGAAAAACTGTACGGCGGTGGTGACGATGACGGGTGCATCCCAGTTGCGTGTCATGCGGCGCAGCCGCATGAGGTCTTCGTCATCGGTGATACCGTCCCAGTCAAAGGTGGAATGGTGCTCAACCACCTGATCTATGCCCAGAACCCGTCCGAAAACATCTGCCGTTTGCTCCACAATCGATGTGTAGGGAATGACATGTATAATACGCTCCAGCCCATGTGCCAGGGCGTGATCAATGCCGAAGCCCAGCGAAGCAAGCGTTTTGCCGCCGCCTGTGGGAACCGTCAACGTGAACAGTCCTGGTTTTTGAGTTGCTTGTGCCCGCACATGTGTCAGGATCTTTGCGCGCAAGGTATTTACGGTCCCTTTGCATCCCGCAAATCGGGCAATGTGGTTGTCAAACGCGGTCTTGTGAGCTTGTGTCACTGCGGCGGGTACCCGGTTGATAGGGTGTCCCTCCAATGCGCGGTAGAAGCCAGCTGTTTCGAGCTCGTCTGCATCCACAAGGCATGAATAAAGCATCCGGATGACAAACTGTACTGAAAAATGTGATGGCTGGCCAGTCTTGAGTGGTCCGAAGGGAGCTATTACAGAAGGCATATCCAACCAGTCTGGAATTTTGATTAGCCGTACGGTTTTGAGCCTGGCAGTCAAATCCTGTGCATCTGGTAGGCCTGAGTGATGTCCTGCAACACAGGCCGCCAAGAGCGAACCTATACCGAGATATTTATCTTGGAGAATCTTTGCACCTTCTCCGCTATGGGGTTCATCATTACGCTCTCCTGATAGTTTTGCCTGAAACTGTGGCTTTGCCTTGCCCAAATCATGTATAAGTCCTAAAAATGCAGCGATCTCAGTACTATCGAAGGACGTGGCAAACTGTGCAGTCCGTGTGGCAACGGTACGTGAATGAGCTTCGAGTGTTTCCCATTCAGCTTTGCTTTTTCCATCCACGCTATGTGCAAAAAAAATTGTCATTTATACCTTTGTAGAAAATCTGATGTTGTGGATGTTCTTTCTGTGTAATTTTTGCTTATGACGGTTGTCTGATTAAGATTTGGTCATTCCTCGGTGTAGCCGTGTCGATTTATCCACAGGGAGTTTTAAGTGTTATAATAGTTAAATAAAGTGTTAGTAAGTTACGGGATTTTTTCAAACCTATAATGATCTGAAATATCTTGAAAAAACTGCTTTTGGGTGAGATTCCTGGTTCCCAGAGGGGCGAAGATCGGTTCCCAGAGGGGTGAAGATATGGTTCCCAAAGGGGCGATGATCGGTTCCCAGAGGGGCGAAAACACATTTTCAAACACACACGATGCAGGTTCCTAAATCGACGAAGGGGGTTCCTAAATCGACGAACCGGTGTTAGCCCATGTTCTATGGGAAATCTTCTACCTGATCGCCACCCTAACCGGGACTTTTTCATTCTTGACGTGTCAGACGCCGCGCCAAAGGACGATATGGCATCTATGGAGCACCCGGTTTTCTCGCTCTCGGTCAAACCTGACATGCGTGAGCTTGATTATACTCATGACGGTAAACGTGTTGTGGTTGTTCCGAGCGGTAAGGGGCTTGCAACGATCATGGACAAGGACATCGTTTTATATTGCATCAGCAAGCTGGTCCATCAGATGAACGCGGGTGAAGAGATCAGCCCTTGGGTGGAGCTTTCGGCACATGAAGCAATGGTTGCCATCAATTGGCGCACCAACCGTGAAAGCTACCAACGCTTTGAGGATGCACTTGACCGGCTGCGTGGGACTACCATCAAGACGAATATCAAGACCAATGATCATATGCAGGTCCGTGGCTTTGGCCTGATCGATGCCTATGAGATAAACCGTCGCGATAGCGCAGGCGATGCGGATCCCTTCGGGCGTATGGCTAAGGTTCGGATCAAGCTCTCGGACTGGACGTTTCGCGCTGTGCAGGGCATGGAAGTTCTGACGATCAATCCACAGTATTTCCGGCTACGCCGCCCGCTTGAGCGCAGAATTTATGAGCTGGCGCGAAAGCATGCGGGGGATCAGCGCCGCCCTTTCCGGATTGGGCTGGAGAAACTGCAACGCAAGGTCGGCAGCAATTCACCGGCAAAGAAGTTCAAGTTTTTCCTTAAACAGATCGCACAGGATGGCCACATCCCCGATTATGATATTATGCTGGAGGGCAATATAGTTGTCTTTACAGCAAAGCGGAGCGGGTTTTCATGTCAAGACCTCCTCGATTTCGATATGCCCTCTGTCCCTTCCCCTGCCCTGCTGGCAAAAGCACGCAAAGCAGCGCCCGGATTGGATATCTATGTACTTTATAACGACTGGCAGGCATTCACGAGGCAACAGCCCCAGCCGCCTCGTAATCTTGATGCGGCGTTCCTTGGGTTTTGCAAAAATCGCGCCAAAACGGACAGAGGCTTTTCATAGACATATAATTGTGTGACGGTGTAAGTGTGTGATGGTGTGCACACCATCACACACTGAGGGGTTCAGAATTTCTGGGGCCTGCTCGCTATTGTCGGTTTGCGGCGGCTTTGAAAGATCATATCAATGGCCTCGGCCAGCAATGCCTGAACCGAACTATCCTCGGCCAAGGCAATTTCGCGGAGCTGCTTAGATACCGCGGGATCAAAATATCCCCCGATATGCTTGGTGGATTTGCGCGAGGGGCGCGCGTGCGGTGACTGAACCACAGGCTGCTGTGTTTCCTCTGGTTCCGCAGCGGGCTGGGTCTTCGGCTTAAGGGCAGATGCGAATTTGTTGCTCATGATGCGACCTTCTCTTTAGGCTCGTGTGTGGGGATGTGCAGGTGTTCACACATGAACCTGTGCAAATGCGATGCCTCCCACGCGGCCTTGCCCTCGGGCTCGAACTCTTGTGCCGTTTGCCCGCTGATCAGTGCCCGCGAAAATGCCACCCTTTGACACAGCTGAACAGGACAAACTCCGACCCCGAGGTTTGCGATGGCTTCTGCCGCCTCGGCGGCTTCGTTCCCCTGTGCGGCAACAGCATTCATCACGACAAAGATCGGCTTGCCAGTTGTCTTTACCAGATCCAGCGTATTGCTGATGGCCTCGATGTCGAGGATTGCCGGACGGCAAGGCACCAGTATCAGATCAGCGGTTTTTGCAGCTTCCAGTGCAGCGCTGTCAGAATGGGGGGCTGTATCGATAATAAGAAGATCGCCTCCCATATCTTTGACGCGGCGCATCTCGTGGGCCAATCGACTTGCGTGTGCTGACAGAACGACAGGCAGCTCGGCTTCCCGACGATCACCCCAATTTGCAGCGGAAGCTTGCGGGTCGAGGTCGATAATGGCGGTGTTGCGGCCCGCCAAAGCCGCCGCAGTTGCCAGATGCAAGGCAATCGTGGTTTTGCCAGCGCCGCCTTTCTGACTAATGATAGCTACGGTTTTCATGACTGCTCCTTTGTGTGCGCGGCTTCACGCCTTCGTGTGTGCACACTATCAAGCATGAATAAAGTAACACCTTATCATGTGAAGGTGTTCAAATAATTATTTCTTATGTATCTAAATTGCTACGGTCCGCAAATGTCGGCCTCTGAAGGAGACTGACATCAAAACCCCTTGAGTTGTGTGTCATTGGCGTACGAATAAGTGAAAAATGACGAAATTGCAAATGGTCGCGGAGATGCCGGAGTTCCAGCGGCGCGCAAAGGCCATCATGTCTGATGACGAATGCGATGCTGCGACCCAGTTCATTGCAAGAAACACGCAGGCGGGGATTTCGCTGGGCGGAGGCCTTCGCAAGATCCGAATTCCGCGCCAGAGCGGCGGTAAGAGTGGCAGCTTCAGAACAGTCTATATTTTTGATGAGCGGCAGATGCCGATCTTTCTGGTAACTGTTTTCGCCAAAATGAGAAAGTTAATCTGACACAGGCGCAACTAACTGCGGGGGTCACTTTGAGCAAACGGATTCTGGCACTGTATGGAGATGAAAGATGAACGCAAACGACAGCATGACGAAAGGTCTCGAAGAGGCGCTTGCTTTTGCACAAGGCCAGAAGGGCAAGGCACGCGTCCATGACGTGTCCGTGCCTGATGTTAATGTTGCCAAAATTCGCCGGACGTCAGGGTTGTCTCAGGCGGAATTCGCCCGCAGTATTGGCGTTGCAAAAGGAACTCTTCTGAACTGGGAGCACAGTCGTCGCCAGCCCACAGGCACGGCTCAGGTTCTGCTGGCCTTGATCGCAGAAGATCCTGACGTGGTGCAGGGCCAGCTGTGGTAACGGACGGCCGTACTATAGAGTGTAAGCAAATTTCGAGCCATCTTGTCGGGAGCGTACCTAATCTTCTCGTAAATTCTGATATTGACCGCGTGACCATCTATTCCTGCATATTGCGTATAATCTTCAATGAGCTTTAATAGGTAGCTCATGAGCGCCTTCGCTATACCGATTTGCACGATCAACTAATTTTTGAACGCGCGCTGGATCACAGGGGCGATCGCGTCCGCTGGTCTTTACTATATGATGCACAAACCAATGCACTAATCCGGCGAAACTAACTGATGTTACTGACAAAATAATTTCAAACGTTTGCATATATCATGTCCTTTTATACATTAATGTCTATAATATCATACAACGCCCCATGAACCGATAGGATAGATAGCTATCCTCTTAATCAAGCTTTGGTTGGCCCGTCATGTTGTAAGCCTGAGTATAAAGACTGGTTTAGCCGCAGTCATGGTCACGACTTTCAACGTGCCTGTCTCTTTCGCCGCGTTCGACAGGCTTGTCGAGCTATCGATCATGTCGGTTGGGGAGGACGGTTGGCTATCACCGCACCGGGCGATCGCCGATGCCATCGTCCAGTCAGAGAAGGAAGCGGTCGTATCCGCCTCGCGCGACGCGCTGCTGGTGCATTTCGAAGGTCGGGCGAAACCTGAGCGACCTGTTGATGTGACGAACGACTCTCTCGCCTGTCTGGCCGAAGCTGCCCGCCTGCGCCAGCAGAAGGGAATAGAGGGATACGTAGAGTGGCTGAATGCGATCGTCGAGACGATCACCAAAGCACACAACCCCCTATTCCTCGAAGGGCTCTGGCGGGACACTCTCGCCATGGCACTGCAGGCTTTTGGCGAGACGCATCCCGATGTCGGGACGAGCTACAACAATCTGGCCGGTTGCCTTGAGGCCCAGGGTCGTGCCGGCGATGCGGAGCCGCTCTACCGCAAGGGCCTCGATATCTGCCAGGCAGCGCTCGGGGAGGCGCATCCCGATGTCGGGGAGAGCTACATCAACCTGGCCTACTGCTTTGAGGTCCAGGGTCGTGCCGGCGATGCGGAGCCGCTCTTCCGCAAGGGACTCGAGATATTGCAGGCAGCGCTCGGGGAGGCGCATCCCGATGTCGGGGAGAGCTACATCAACCTGGCCTACTGCTTTGAGGTCCAGGGTCGTGCCGGCGATGCGGAGCCGCTCTTCCGCAAGGGACTCGAGATATTGCAGGCAGCGCTCGGGGAGGCGCATCCCGATGTCGGGGAGAGCTACATCAACCTGGCCGCTTGCCTTCAGGCCCAGGGTCGTGCCGGCGATGCGGAGCCGCTCTACCGTAAGGGTCTCGAGATATTGCAGGCAGCGCTCGGGGAGGCGCATCTCCGCGTCGGGACGAGCTACAACAATCTGGCCGGTTGCCTTGAGGCCCAGGGTCGTGCCGTTGATGCGGAGCCGCTCTTCCGCAAGGGCCTCGAGATCTGGCAGGCGGCGCTCGGGGAGGCGCATCCCAACGTCGGGGCGAGCTACATCAACCTGGCCGCTTGCCTTCA
>TARA_R110002049_G_scaffold2960_2_pt1 | contig 13801 bp, 14 predicted proteins | sample TARA_R110002049 | Tara Oceans TARA_R110002049 (sample SAMEA4396941) | marine metagenome | biome: Polar Biome; feature: [SRF] surface water layer (ENVO:00010504); material: water (ENVO:00002006), including particulate matter (ENVO:01000060) such as... | depth 5 m | reverse complement strand
AAAGGAACTTTGTTGCTAAGTTCTAAATCGCCAAATTTTAACACATTATTGCACCAAAGTGAGTACGATGCTTACAATTGGCAAAACGATTTTAGTAATGTAAATACAAGAGATTTAGGTTTCGATTTAAAATCTAAATGGTTAAATGCTTCCTTAAATTTTACCAATTTAGACAATTACACGTATTTTGATCAAGATAGCAAACCACAGCAATTTACAAATCAAATTACATACTTAAAAGTAAAAGCTAACAGAGAGTTTAAGTTTGGTAAATTTGCTTTAGACAACACTTTAATGTACCAAAATGTAAGTAGCGGAAGTTCTGTTTTTAGAGTTCCAGAATTTGTTACTAGAAATACATTTTATTATACTGATTATTGGTTTAAAGGAAAGCCAATGTTAGTAAATTTTGGTGTTACTTTTAAATACTTTACAGATTATAAAGCCAATGCTTACAATCCTCTTTTAGCCGAATTTAGAATTCAAGATGATGAAGAAATAGGTTTTCCTACTTTTGATATTTTCTTTAATGCACAAGTACGTAGAACTCGTTTATACTTAAAAGTAGACAATGCTACTTCTGGTTTTACGAGTAAAAATTATTTTTCTGCACCAAATTATCCTTACAGAGATTTAACAATACGTTTTGGTTTGGTTTGGAATTGGTTTATATAAACTTAATTTAGCAGATAATTGCTAAAATTTAAACTCTTTATAGATGAAAAATCAACTTAAAAATAATTGGAAACTTTTTCTATTAGCAAGTTTAACATTAGGTTTAGCTCCTTTTAATCCGCCACATATTTGGGGTAAATTACAATGGCTTTTAGGAGGAAATGCTTTTTCTGCAGAAAACGGAATGCAATTTAAAGATTGGTTTGATATTGTTTTACATGGAACTCCATGGATTTTATTACTAATTTCTAGTATTTTAAACCTTCCAAAAAAGAAATAATATTACATATTTTCTGGAAACTCTAGTTCCATTTCTGGTAATAACCTTCCTGGAATAGAACTTTCTCTTCTTCCAATTACCTTAAAACCATGTTTTGCGTAAAATGCCTCTGCATTTGGGTCTGATAAGACGTTTAAAATAGCTGAACTTCCACCAATACAAAAAGCTATTGCGTGTGCTAATAATTGTCTACCAATTCCTTGTTGTATATAATTAGGATGAACAAATAAGAATTCTAAAAAACTAGTTCTTATGTTTACTCTGTTTAAAATATAAAAGCCTACAATCTTATTATTAACTAGAAACTTATAGATGCTAAAATCTTCAAGCATTTTAGAAGTTACAGTTAAGTCTTCTCGCCAACTTTCTATTTCAGCTTTAGAATAACCCCAATAAGCTTTCGATTTTAAAGCAATTTCTGTTAACTTCTCAGCATCAGAAAAAGTAGCTTTAACTATCATTATTTTTTAACCAATTGTTTTATTTTAAAGTTTAAAGCTGCAAATAACAATGTTGTAAACGGACTTAAATAATTAAAAATAGCATACACAAAGTAATCTGCTACCGAAACACCTAGAACACTAGATTGGTAAGCTCCACAAGTATTCCAAGGAATTAAAACAGAAGTTACTGTACCAGAATCTTCTAAAGTTCTACTTAAATTTTCTGGAGCCAAACCTTTATCTTCATATGCTTTTTTAAACATTTTACCAGGAATTACAATAGCTAAATATTGGTCTGATGCAATTGCATTTAAACCTAAACAACTTATAACTGTACTTGCAAATAAACCAAAAACAGAACTTGCTACAGATAACAAACTTTTAGTAATTTTTGCCAATGCGCCAATTGCATCCATTATTCCTCCAAAAACCATTGCACAAGTTATTAGTAAAATTGTCCAAATCATTCCATTCATTCCACCAGAAGAAAACAATTCTGATAATTTTTCATCATCTGTTTCTATACTTACATCTGTTAAAACTGCATTTACAATAGATTGAAACTTTGAATCTGACAAACTAGCTAAAATATCACTCTGAAAAATAAAAGCAAAAACTGCGGCTAAAACAACTCCAGTTCCTAAAGCAACTAATGGTTTTGTTTTCATTAAAATCATTGCAATTACAATTCCAGGAACTAAAAATAACCAAGGTGTAATTTGAAATGTATTGTCTATTGTATTTAATAAATTACTAATATCTGCACTACCAGAAGTGTCTATTGTTCCGCTTAAAATTGCAAAAACAATTAAAGTAATTATAATAGTTGGCACTGTAGTAATAGCCATGTATTTTATATGCGTAAACAAATCTGTACCTGCCATTGCTGGTGCTAAGTTTGTTGTATCTGAAAGTGGAGACATTTTATCTCCAAAATAAGCTCCAGAAATTACTGCTCCAGCAATCATTCCTGTAGGAATTCCTAACGCACTACCAATACCAACCAAAGCAATACCAACTGTTGCAGAAGTTGTCCAAGAACTTCCTGTTGCGATAGAAATTATTGCTGCAATAATTACAGATGCTGGTAAAAATATTTCTGGACTTAAAACTTTTAATCCATAATAAACCATTGCAGGTATAATACCACTAACTAACCAAGTTCCTGCTAAAGCACCAACTAAAAACAGAATCATTATGGGTACAAAAACACTTTTCCAGTTTTCCCAGATCTCTGCAACCATTCTATTTAAAGATACTTTATTTAAAAAGCCAACAATAGCTGCAACCAAACCTCCCATTATTAATATATATTGATTTGTATAAGCGCCAAACCATTCTTGTCCTTCAACAAAAAAGATATTGTAAGCTAACAAGCACATTAAAATTACTACCGGAACTAAAGATTCAAACAGGTTTAACTCTTTGTTTTCTATGATTTTTTGATCTTCAATATTTATTTCTGAAAGATTTTTTTCGTCTTGCATTCTACACAGTTATTTTGGTCTTGTAATGTTACGATTTTACAAGAAGTTATGCAAATTGATTTGGTAGCCTTACATTTGTTTTTATGGATTCTTTAACTCAGATTGTTTTAGGTGCTGCTTGTGGCGAAATTGCACTTGGTAAAAAAATTGGAAACAAAGCTTTATTGTTTGGTGCAATTGGTGGCACAATACCAGATTTAGATGTTTTTATTGGAAAATTCTTATATAATAATGAAATACAAGCAATGGCTTTTCACAGAGGTTTTATGCATTCTATTTTATTTGCAGTACTTGGTGCTTTTCTCTTTGGATGGTTTACTTACAGACTTTATAACACTGGATTAAGAAAAGAAACAACTACTCAGAAAAACTGGATTTGGTTGTTCTTTTTATCCATATTTACACATCCACTTTTAGACTGTTTTATACCTTATGGCACGCAATTATTTGCACCTTTTTCTAATTACAGAGTTGCTTTTAACAACATATCTGTTGTAGACCCTTTATACACTTTACCTTTTCTAATTTGTATGATTGTTGTTTTATTCTTTAAAAGAACAAATATTAAAAGATTAAAATGGACTAAAGCAGGAATTTACATTAGTTCTTTTTACATGCTTTTTACAATTGGAAATAAATTTTATATAGATTCCATTTTTAAAAAATCTTTTGAAAAATCAGGAATTTCATTCCATCGTTTTTCTGCACAACCAAGTATTTTAAATAATATTTTATGGTATGCTGTTGCAGAAAGTGAGACACAATATCATTTAGCGTTTTATTCTCTTTTTGATAAAAGTAATACATCAGACAACATAATACATATTAATAAGAATCATGATTTGATTGATATGAATGATGAAAACTTAAAAACTTTGGCATGGTTTAGTAATAATTATTACAGAGTTACTAAAAAAGATAAAATTGGCACCTATAAATATACAGATTTACGTTACCCAATGTTAAACCCAGAAGATATAAATACTTCTGTTTTTAATTTTACTATTTTCTTTGAAGATAAAGAATGGGATATTCTTCCATTTAACGGAAATCCTCCTAAAAAGGAGGATTTTAAAAAGTTTTCGGAACGTCTTTGGGGTATTTAAAGTGCTTTAAATATATCTAATAATATAGGTTTTAATCCGCTAAAGAAAAACTCTACAGCAATTACCATTACTATTAATCCCATTAAACGCATCATAACGTTTATACCTGTTTGCCCAAGTATTTTTATAATTTTTGTAGAACTATATAATATTAAGTATGTACATAAAATTACTACAAAGGCAGCAAAAATTAAAATTCCTTTTTTTTCTATAGAATCTGCATCTTCCATCATAACAATTGCATTTGTTAATGCACCAGGACCACAAATCATTGGTATTGCCAATGGTGTTACAGAAATATCATCTACATATGTTTTAATTTCAGAATCTTTTAACTTTACCTTTCCTAGTCTTGCCTGTAACATATCCATTCCCATTAAAAAGAAAATTACACCACCAACTACTCTAAAACTATTAACAGAAATACCAAAAAAGTTAAATAATACCTGACCAGAAAAAGCGAAAATTATAATAGTAATAAAACTAACTACAGATGCTTTTTGTGCCGTTTTTGTTCTATGACTTTTATCTAAGTCGGCAGTCATAGTCATAAAAATTGGCATGGTACCAAAAGGATTTATCAACGTAAAAAAAGACGTAAAAGATAAAATTCCAAAAGAGATTACTTCGTTCATTATTTATATAAATTATAAAACACCAACTTTTTTCATACACGCTTTCATTGCTTCATAAGTTCTTTCAATATTGTTATCTAAACCAATTGAAAAACGAATTAAACCATCTGAAAGTCCCATTTCTTTTTGTTCTTCTTCTGGTATTTCTGATGAAGTAGAACTTCCAGGAGCAGAAAATAATGTTTTATAAAAACCTAAACTTACAGCTAAATAACCTAAATTTTCTTGTTGCATTAATTCCATTAATTCGTTTGCTTTTTCTAAAGAACCTGCATCTACAGTTAACATTCCTCCAAAACCATATTCTGTATTCATCATACTTTTAAAAAGTAAATGAGAAGGGTGAGATGCTAAACCTGGATACACTGTTTTTAAACCAGAAGCTTCAAATTTTTCTGCTAAATAAGCAGCATTAAAACTATGTTGTTTCATTCTAATATGAAGTGTTCTCATATTTTTTAATACTGATGAAGCTCTTAAACTATCCATTGTAGAACCTAACAACATACTTGCACCATCATTTACATTTCGTAAATCGTTTATAAATTCTTGGGTACCACATACAACACCACCAACAGTGTCTGATGAACCATTGATAAATTTTGTTAAACTGTGTACTACAACATCTGCCCCTAATTTTGCTGGTGAAATAGATAATGGAGAAAAAGTATTATCTACCACTAACTTTAAATTATATTTTTTTGCTAAAGCAGACAAACCTTCTATATCTGCGACTTCTAAAAGCGGATTACTTACAGATTCGCAATACAAAACTTTGGTTTTTTCTGTTATTGAAGCTTCTACAACATCTAATTTTGTAATATCTACAAATGTAGTTGCAATGCCTAATCTTGGTGTAAAATTCTTTAAAAATGCATATGTTCCTCCATAGATTGTTCTACTAGAAACTATATGTTCTCCTGCGCTTACTAATTGTAATAAAACTGGTGTTATAGAACCCATTCCAGAAGCTGAAACATTAGCGGTTTCTGTACCTTCCATTGCAGCCAAAGCTTCTCCTAAATATAAATTACTTGGTGTAGAATGACGCGAATATAAATAACAGCCATCTGCATTTCCTTCAAAAGTATCGAACATTGTTTTTGCCGATATAAATGTATATGTAGATGAATCTGAAATTGATGGGTTTACACCACCGAATTCGCCAAAATATTGTAAATCTTGAATTTTGTCTGCTGGATTAAATTTCATAATTGTTATTTTTAGAACATAACAAAATGACGACTAAATAGAAATATAATCAATACATATATTAAAATATAGATTATTTTTCTAAATTTGATTCATTTATTAATTTAAAAATCTAAAAACAATCATTTTAATTCCTTTTTTTAGAAAATTTATATGCTAGATATTACAGATAAGAAACTTATTAACCTATTACAGCAAGACAGTAAACAGACTACAAAACAATTGTCTCTTCAACTAAATTTATCTGTAACGGCTATTTATGAAAGAATAAAAAAGTTAGAAAACCAGAAAGTGATTGAAAAATATGTAGCAATTATTAATAAAAATAAAATTGAAAAATCTTTTTTAGTTTTTTGTCATATAAAACTAATTCAGCATTCTAAAGAATATGTTACTACTTTTGAACGTGAAATATTAAAATTAGAGGAAGTTTCTGAATGTTTTCATGTAAGTGGAGATTATGACTATATTTTAAAAATATATGTAAAAGATATGGATACGTACAGAAATTTTATGGTTACCAAGTTAACTGCCATAAAACATATTGGTAGCACTCATAGTACTTTTGCTATAGAACAAGTTAAGAATACAACTGCTATAAATTTATAAAAAAATGCAAACTACTCATTATAAATTTTTCGAACTTTTAATTATTTTTATATTAATTCCAATAAGTTTTGCTTTTGATTATTTACCATTGTTAAAATTAATAATTGGTATTTTAGGATTGTCTTATATTATATATATTCTTTTTAAGGTTGAAAAAATATCGTTAAAAATTAAGAAAAATATCAATTGGAAAAACTTTTGGATATCTACATTAATCAAATTTTTAATTATTGCTATTGTTACCTCTACTTTTGTATGGCTTACAGATAAGCCAAGTCTTTTTAATGTAGTTTTAAATAAACCTGTTTTGTGGCTTTTAATATTACTCTTTTATTCTCTGTTTTCTGTTTATCCGCAAGAACTTATTTACAGAACTTTCTTTTTTAAACGCTATAAAAGTCTTTTTAAAAACGAAACTTTTTTTATTTTCATAAATGCTATTTTATTTTCTTTAGCACATTTATTATTTAAAAATACTTTGGTATTGTTGCTAACTTTTATTGGCGGAATTTTATTTGCATTTACTTACAACAGAACAAAATCTACACTATTAGTTTCTATAGAACATAGTATTTATGGTTGTTGGCTTTTTACTGTTGGTATGGGGAATATGCTAGGTTTTCCTTCTTAAGATATCTAAAAAAGAAAACCCAAAACTTTCGTTTTGGGTTTTTAAAATTACTCTTTTACTAAAACTATTTTTTCAGACTCTTTCTTAACCAAAATACTATAAAAATCTTTAAGTGCCTTGTAATATTGTGGAGCAATAATTGCGTTATTAAATTGTAAAACACATATTGTATTTATTTTTTCGCCACTTTCTTTAACTTGAAACTTAAAAACACCTAGGTTTTCTGGTAAACCAATAGCAATACTTTCTGGCAATTTTTCAACTTTATAACCTTTAGGGATTTTAATAGAAACCACATTTTTCACTTTCCAAGGAGTTGTAAAATCTACAGGAAACTTTCTTTCCTCTAATTTAAAAGGATTTGTATGTTGAGTTAAAAACAACATTGGTTCTAAGTATATTTTACCATTAATACTTTCAACTAAATTGTCACTAGAAAATTTTACATTTCTTGTTACTGCTTTACCTATTAGGTTCTCATTTATTAATTTAAATTCTTCTATTTCTAAATTATTTTTTTCTTCTAAACTATTAATAACAGACTCTTCTGTTAAATGATTATGATTTTTTCTATAAGTTAAACCACTTAAATTACTAAACTTAGTTCTAAAAAGACCGTTTACTAGTAGGTCTTCTGAAATGGTTACCATTAAATTATTATCTTCTGCAGCTGGTTTAGATGAAGTTAATTTAACCCAAGATGAATTTCCTTCTTTTGTTATTTTTCTACCATTCCAATTTAAAGTTCTTTTTGGTAAAATATTTGGAGTACTGTAAGGCTCTGTAGCATCTAAAAGCACATAACCTCCATTAGTTAATTCTACAATAGAAATTACATAGTCAAAACCATCTATTGTAGGAAAAACAGGAACTCCGTTATTTCTAGTACTTACTAAAACTGGGTTTGCATTTAAACCCGCAGAACGCAACATAGATGTAAGCATTAAGTTAATATCTGCAACATTACCAACCCTGTCTTTATAAGCTTTCCTAACACCTTTATCTGAATAAATTCCATAATATTCATTCCATTTTACTTTTCCTTTTATAAATTGGAAGACAGCTAAAAGCTTATCTACCTCTGTTGTATTTGTTGTTAATATTTTTTCTAAATCATCTTTATAATAACTAGACTTATTTAACTCGCCACCAAAACTAGATGATTTGTAAATTTGCTTACTAACGTTAGACCAAGAACTAGAAAATGTCTTAAAATCTCCTCCAATACTAATAAAATTCATTTGAGTCAACTCAAACTGCATACCTGCTCTATAATTACTAATATTACTTACAAATGGTTCATCATTTTTTAAAGCTGGTATATTTTCTTCATTAAATTTAAAAACATTTATTTTATATTGAGTATCTCCTACTCTATCTCCTTTAGATTCATTAATTAATTTTACATTGTAGTAACCAATGGTTTTCTTGTTAAAAACAAAATATTCTGGTATTTCTACTTGAGCTTCTAGTTTTTTAACAGGAATATGATGTTGAAAATGAAAATCATTAATAGATTGAATGTACGGTGAGATAAGTTTATATTTAATTTCTATTACACTACCTTCTTTAATTTTAGGCATTGTAATTTTTTTAGAAGTTCTAAATCTGTTTAGTTGTTCTCTAAAAACACTCTTTTTAGAAAGTTTTTCTTTTTGTATTTTATTTCCTTCCAGATTAAAAGTGTAGCCTTTTATAGAATTAACTGTTTCATCTTCACCTGTTTCTGGAGTGTAATAAACTATAGATTTTGTAGCCATATCAAAACCTTCTTTTGTGTAAATCTTTATTCTTTCATGAATTTCTGTAACTAACTGAAAACCCATATTTTGAACATAATCATAATAAGTTCTTCTACTTTTGTACAAATAAGCTGCATCTGCTGTAGAATCTAGTGGATAAAATTTTTCTTCTAATTCTTCTTTACTTACTTTACCGAATTTATAGTCTTGTGCAAAAATTGTAAATTGGCTTACTAATAATAAAACGAGTAATACTTTTTTCATTTTTATTGTTTTTTGGTAATTGCTATTCTTAAATTTTCTTGTTTAGCTACACTTCTTCTAAAGTCTCTGTATTTTTTGTAATCTTCCTTAGAATATACACCCTCTTTAATTATTATAGTTTTATAATACATAAAAGAAGTAGCATCTATTTTTTTATAACTAACATTATAGCTACCAAATTTTGATTTTATTTCTTTCTCTAATGGCAATAATCCTAAAACATATCCTTTTGGTAAAGTAATTTTATAAGAATCTTTGTCTTTATAACCTCTGTAAATTTTTAGAGGTAACTTTCTTTTTCTATACCTTTTGGGTACATAAGAATTACGGTTAAAAATATTTACTCTAAATAAATATTCAGTTTCATTTATTGTTGCGTAATTTTTAATAACAGCATTAACGTTCTCAATAAAAACAATATCCTTTTTATTATTTTCTAATTCTGCAGATATTATTTCTAAATTATTATTATAATTCCAAACATTAGATTTGTAATATTTAAACAATTCATCTTCAGAAAAACTTATGTAACCCTGTTTGTCATCATATTGTAAACCTTTAGATGTTATTTCTAAATTAGCATTTAAAGATCCATCTTTTTTAAGTTGAATTTCCGCTGTAGTTTGCTGATAATTTTCTTCATCTTTAAAAGTTGTAGTTCTCTTAATAATTCCTCCTTCTGGTGTTACTACTAAAACATTTCTATCATCTGTAAAATCTCCAAGAAAACCAAATGGCATAACTTGGCTTGTACATTCTAACCAAACATCTTTTCCGTTGTTTGGTATATTTAAAATAACGTGGTTTCCTTGTATCGAAGAAAAATCTTTGTCTATATCTCTTTTCTCATCTGCATAAACTATGGTATAATAAGAAGTAACTCCTGCAGCATCTAGCAATGCTTTAGTATAATTTGTTAAACCTTTACAGTCTCCATAACCAACTTTATCAACCTGGTTTGCAGCAATTGGTTCCCAACCACCTATACCAACTTGCACACTTATATACCTAGTTTTATTCTGCATATATTCGTAAACAAGCTTTGCTTTTTCTAATGGCTCTTTTACTCCTTCTACTAATTTTTTTATTTTAGAAACAGTTCCAGGTTCTAGAACATCTCTTCCTCTTAAGAGTTTAGAGTTCATCCATAAACCAAATTCGTTCCAGTTTTTATATTGACCTGGGACACCTTTTAAAGAAAAATTATTTAAAGTTACAATTGCTTTTGGTAGAATTTCTCTGAAATGAACAGCTGAATTTTCATATTTAAAACCTGGTTGATTTTCTATAGAAAATGTAATTTCTGTATCTAATTCATTTTCCTTTACGTCAAAATCGTTAAAGTTTGTTTTTTTTGTTCTCCAAGGAATTTTATTAGGATTATTTATCTTGTAGGTACTCTTTTCTACTGAAACATAATAACCATTTATTGGTTGCCACCATGGAATAAAACCAGTAGTAGATGTTTTGTATTCTGACTCGAAAACAACTGTGTAAGGGTAAGAAATTGGCGTATAATCTATATATTTAACTCTAGAGTCTGAATATAAAGTACCACCATCTACAGCACTAATATCTAAGAAGTCTCTTTTTTTATATTTTTTAATTTCTTTACCTAAAGCGTTATAAACTTTTACCGATAAGTTTGTTATTTTGGTGTCTTGATCATAACCTTCTACTAACCTAGCATCTACATTTCCTAATTTATTAAGAACGGTTACTATTTCTCTTTTTTTAACAAGCATTCTGTCAAAATCTTCTATTGTAATTTCTATAGAATTGTTTCTAACAACTGCATTAGCATTTTCTTTTAAAGAAGAAGGAATTGTAAGTGAAGTGTAATTTTCTTCTTGTCCAAGAGTTATACCAATAGTAAAAAGTACAGTTATAACTGCGAGGTAAATTTTTCTTTTCATTAAAGTTCTTTTTATATAGCGTTGCGAATATAAAAAGAAAACCCAAAACTTTCGTTTTGGGTTTTAATAAATCTTAATTTAATTTTTTAAAAAGCTAATTATGCTTTTGTATTTACTGTGAAAGAAAACTCAATCATATCATCAATAAACTTATCTTTTAAATTATCGAAGAATTTTTTAGAACCATATTTTACGTTAAAATCTGCTCTATCTACATTAAATTTTTCACTTTTAAAAGTAGTAATATTTCCTTCTGTCATTAACATTGCAGGAATTGTAATACTTTTAGTAACATCTTTTATTGTTAAGTTTCCAGTAACAGCTAATTTACCTTCTACTTCTTCTACGTTTGTAATTACAAATTTAGAATTCGAATAAGTTGCAACATCAAAAAAGTCTGGTGCAGATAAATGACCAACTAATTTTGCGCCTCCTTCAGCATCTAAATCTTCATTTTTCATAGAAGACATATCAATAGTAAAAGAACCACCAACTAATTTTCCTTCTTCTAAATTTAAAGAACCTTCTTTTAACATAATAGTTCCATTATGTGCTCCTGTAGGTTTTGTTCCTTTCCAAGTAATAACAGATGTAGAAACATCTACATTATTTAAATCTGCAACAGCTTCTACTTTTACTTCTTCTTTAGCTTCTACTTTTTCTTTCTTTTCACTTTTACATGCAGTTAAAACTGATGCTACTAATGCTAATGATAAAAATACTTTTTTCATATTATTTTGTTTTAATTAGTTTAGAATTATTTTCCATGGCAAATATACAATCATTTTATTTTCCTTGGAAAGTAATTTCTACTTTTTTAATAAAAAATTAACAACATGTGCTGCTGCTTGTAAACCAAACGCTGCTGGCATATAACTAATTGTACCGTAATAAGATTTTTTAAAATTTGTACCGTCTGTAATTTTTAAACTTTTAGAAATCTGAACTTCATCTGAATATACTGCTTTTACACCTTTATCTACTTTTCGTTCTTTTAACCGTTTTCTTAAAACCCTTGCCATTGTACAGTTTTTAGTTTTAGAAATATCTTTTACTTTAATTTTGGTTGCATCTAATTTACCTCCTGCTCCCATAGAAGAAATAATTTTTACTTTCTTTCTTCTTGCTGCAACAATTAAATTAACTTTTGGTGTAATAGTATCTATACAATCTAAAACATAATCGTACTCTTTAGAAACAATTTCGAAAGCTCTTTCTGGTGACAAGAATTCTTCTAAAACGGTTAATTCTATTTCTTTATTTATATCTTTTAACCTAGCTTCTAAAACTCTAGCTTTAGACAACCCAATAGTAGAATCTAATGCTGGTAATTGTCTGTTTTTGTTCGTTTCATCAAAAACATCTCCATCTACAATTGTCATTTTATTTACACCAGCTCTAGCTATAAATTCTGCTGCATAAGAGCCAACACCACCCAAACCAACAACTAAAACATTGGCTTTTTGTAATTTTTCTAAACCTTCTTTTTGTACTAATAATTCTGTACGTTCTAACCAACTCATTACTTAAAAATACTTTTAAAATTTTGTTTTATTTTTTGTTGAAGCTCTTCAACTTCAATATTTTTTAACTCAGCTACTTTTTTATAAATTTCTTTAATATCAATTTCAGTATTGTCTGTTTCTAATAAAATTGAAGACATTGAAACTGAAGAAACCACTTCTTGTAATTTTTTATTTTTATTGATTGCATTACCAAAAGATAAAACAATTTCATTTTTTAATAAACTTTCTACTACTTGTAAATTTTTATTAAAACCATGTAAAACCCAAGTTTGAACTGGTTTTAATTCTTTTTTAAGCATTATAATTTCACTATGTGCTTTTACACAATGAATTATTAATGGTTTTTTATATGTTTCTGAAAGTTGAATTTGTTTTCTAAAAACTGCTTCTTGAAGTTTAAAATCTGTTTTTGTAATTCTATCTAAACCACATTCTCCAATTGCAAAACAATTTTTATCTTTTAGTTTTTCTTCAACAATTAATATCTCTTGTTCTAAATTTTCTTTATTAATAAACCATGGATGAATGCCTATTGAAAAAGGATTAGAAAAGTTGGTTGTATTTGGATATTTGTTTTCAATGAAAAAAATATTTTCATCTACACAAGCTCTATGTGTATGCACATTATAATACAACATTTAAAAACTATTCTTTGTTTTTAGAATCTATAATTATAGTAACAGGCCCATCGTTTAGAAGTTCTACTTTCATGTCTGCACCAAATTCGCCAGTTTGTACTTTTTTACCAATTTCGTTTTCTAACGTTTCTACGAACTTTTTATACAACGGAATTGCAATTTCTGGTCTTGCAGCTTTAATATAACTTGGTCTGTTTCCTTTTTTGGTAGAAGCTTGTAATGTAAACTGACTTACAACAATAACATCTCCATTAATATCTATAAGAGAGTTGTTCATTACATCGTTTTCATCATTAAAAACACGAAGGTTTGCTATTTTTCTGACTAAAAAATTAATATCTTCTTGTGTATCTTCTGCTACAATACCTAACAAAACTAAAAGTCCGGTTTTTATATCTGCAACCTTATTTTTATTAATAGTTACACTTGCTTTAGAAACTCTTTGAATAACAATTTTCATAGCTTACTCATTGTCTTCCTCGTTCCAAACATCTGTTCTAAAATGTTCTTTTTCTTCATCTCCACTTAAAATTTGCAAGTAACTTTTATAACGAGACCAAGAAACTTTTTCTTCTTCTAAAGCCTCTTTTACTGCACATTGTGGTTCTTTTGTGTGAATACAGTTATTGAATTTACA
>TARA_R110002049_G_scaffold48881_5_pt1 | contig 13805 bp, 10 predicted proteins | sample TARA_R110002049 | Tara Oceans TARA_R110002049 (sample SAMEA4396941) | marine metagenome | biome: Polar Biome; feature: [SRF] surface water layer (ENVO:00010504); material: water (ENVO:00002006), including particulate matter (ENVO:01000060) such as... | depth 5 m | reverse complement strand
GAGTTTTTCAACTTTCATTTGCCATTGTTGTGCTTCATAATTTTGGAGAGCTGTATGGATTACTTTTTTAGCATCTGAAATACCTATAAAAGGGATTACAGAACCTTTTAGGTAATAGGCAAAGAATTGCCCTACTTTTAAGGATAGGCACAAGTAATACAGGGATTCTCTTTTTGCTTTTGTGGTTGCAATAATTACAAAACAATTTGGACACGGGTTTTCTAGTGGTTTGCCAGAATTTAATCCTTTGTTGAGTATAAAAAAATGAGGGTTTGAGTAGGTGCGTTTTGGTTGATGGGTTTTGATTTCAAAAGCTTGCATAAGTATCTAATTAAAAGTTAAGATTCTTTTGCTGTTTATTTTTTTTGATATAAAATTTTGAAAAAGAAAACAACAAAAAGAAAGCTGTTTTTTAATTGGTGAGGTTAGCCTATCAAGGTTTTTGAAAAAAATACTACCAACAACTGAATGTTGAATTTTTAGTGTTTAGTTTTTAGTTGGTGGAGATTTTTTTCAAAACCCGAAGGGCTTGACCTTTAGAGGCTAAAAGCGCGGGCTGAAGGGAGCCAATTGTTTTGCTATCTTTTTTTGTTTTTTTTTGTTATCTTTCAGTTTCTTTTTTGAAGAGTCTTTTTAAGACTTTTTCATAGCAATTTTCCCACCTCTCAACGATGTGGGTTTTTAATTGAATGGGGAAAAGTGCGTAGGTGGAGGTAATTAGTGATGTTATAGGAATACCATTTAAAGCATATAATGTTACTCCTCTTTCATTTTAATTTGCCAATATTTGCGTTAAAAATACTCGCCTTAAAATAATTATGCCTTTGTTTTTTGCCTTAATCTTGACAAATTAAATCTAAAATACTTCCTAAAATTATATGCTTTAACTGGTATGTGGAAAAAATAAATAAAGGACGTTTTTTAGGAAAAACGTTCTTTTTTTATGCGCGGTGTTGAGGTGGTTGAATGGAATGAGAGAAAGGAAACCGAAGTTGCTGTATGCAAGGAAGCATTGAGGTGTCTTGAGTGAACGGAATGAAACTACCGCAGACACATGGCAAACATTACTAATTGCTGTAACCTATACCTATCCAACGCGACAAGCTGGCTTCTTCACTAAAACAGTCTACTAGACTGTTTCTTAACGTTCGACCCGGTGGGGAATGTGGACTAAACGCTAGTGCTTAACGAAATGAAACAAACAAAGACTTGAGATAAGGAATACTTGGACATTTCGACTTCGCTCAACACAGGCTTAGCGATGGTTTTGTGCAGCTTGAATGAGATAAGTAATAGTGTTTACTTACGGATTTGAGCATTGAAAAAGTGGCTGTTTAGTGCACAACTTTTTTATTTTACGGGTGTTCATGAATAGTAGCTACTATTATTAGTAGTTCTAATTTATGCGGTTGGAAGCCGCTATTTTACATAATGGCGTTATAGTGCCTGGAGTTTTTACGGAAGAGCAGTATAACTGCGCATTATGTTACTTAGCTTTGGGGAGTTTTGTGTTTTATGAAAAAATAATACGATTGCTTTTTAAAGTTGTTTTTGAGTTTGCGAGAAAACAAGCTTTAAAATGCAAGTACCTTTAGAAGATTAAAACGCTAAACTTGCGTTGGAGCGCGGAACAAACCAAAAGACAGAGGGTTTTTGTTTTTACAAAAAACTGGGTTTTGGTTTGTGGGGAATTAATCATGTTGATAACTTATTGAAAGATAAATAATTAATAGAAACTAAACAGTAACAAATTTTATTAAATTCGTAACCCCCTTAATAAATTACATAACAAATTAGATGAAAGCATTTAAAATACTTACCATAGATGGTGGAGGTATAAAAGGATTATATTCTTCAAAAATTTTAGAACACTTTGAAAGCAGATATAAATGCAACATATCTGACTATTTTGATTTACTTTGTGGAACATCTACTGGGGGATTAATTGCTTTAGCTCTATCACTTAAAATACCCACCACAGAAATTTCAAAAATTTACAGTGAGAATGGTTCCAAAATTTTCCCAAAAAAGAACACAACACTAAAAAGAATTAAACAAGTATTTGGTGGAATTTATTCAGATAAACCTATAAAAAAGGTGCTTGAAGAATTATTTGGAACATATAAAATAAAAGATTCAAATAATTTATTGTGTATTCCTAGTTATAACATTACCACTTCACAACCTAGAGTTTTTAAATATGACCATTCGATTGATTTATCAACCGACAATGAATTAAGCTATGTCGAGGTTGCTTTAGCTACTTCTGCTGCACCAACTTTTTTACCTATGGCAGAAATAAAATCATTAAATAATAATCAATTTATTGACGGTGGAGTTTGGGCAAATAATCCAACATTGGTTGGATATTTAGAAGCTTTAAAGTATTTTGTCGGAGAAGGAAAAAAATATGATTGTATAGAAATATTATCTATTAGCAGTTTAAATATACCAAAAGGCAAACCTACAGGAATGAAACGAAGAAGAGGTTTTTGGAGTTGGAAGGGAGATTTATTTGACACATCATTAATTGGGCAAAGTTTTTTTAATGATTTTTTTATGCAAACAATAAAAAATCACACTAATATACCAACTAAATACTATAGAATAAAGAACCCTGATATTTCATCTGAACAATCTAAATATATTGATATGGATTTGACAACTAAAAAATCTATTGAAGTTCTGAAAACACTTGGTGATAATACGGGAAGTATGCTTAAGAATGATAAAGAAATTGCAGACTTTTTTAAAAATAAAAAAACTTATATACCTAAAATATATGGCGAATTGTAACGAACAGTTTAGAGATTTTAATTCTAAAATTAAATTATCTGATGAAAAAAGAGAAGAACTTTTAATGGCTAGAAATAACCTTCGCGAAAGAATGACAGGAGGTTATAGTATAACAGAGAATAAACAATCAACTTTACATAAAATGGAATTCCAAAGTCAAGGATCGTTTGTTATGGATACCATTATAGCACCTCTAGAAGATGATTATGACATTGATGATGGTGTATATTTTATTGGTAATTTACCAAAAGAAAAAAGACCAAGTGAACAAAATTTTCATGATTGGGTTATTAAAAGTATAGATAGAGGTTTTGACGATATTGAAAAAATAACGGACAGAAATACTTGTGTTAGGGTAGAATACAAACAAGGCTTTCATGTTGATTTACCAATTTATTATGCTAACAATTATCAATGCCCTGAATTAGCTGATACTAAAGAAAAATGGTTATTAAGTAATCCTGTCGAATTTATAGATTGGTTTGAAAAACAAGTTGAATCTGGTTTTAAAATGGTGTATTTATATGAATCTACCTCTTATTTTGAAGAGTATAAAAAATGGTTAGATGATATTAGAAAGAATGACGCACAATTAAGAAGAATAGTCAGATACTTAAAAGCTTGGGGTGATTTTATGGATGATGAAATGCCTCCTGGTATTATAATGACTATTTTGATTGCTGATGGAAATTATGTTGCTGATGAAAGAGATGATATAGCGTTAAAAAATACCTTAAATACTATTTATAATAAATTAAAAGATAATTTCACATGTCAAAGACCAACTACACCAAAAGGAGAAAACCTATTTAAAAACTATAGTGAAAGCCGAAAAAATTATTTTATGTCTAAATTAAAAAAATTTACTGAAGACGCTACACTTGCAGTAAATAATCCAAATCATAAAACATCATGCTATAAATGGCAAAAACATTTGGGTGCTAGATTTTCGTGTGCAAATGTAATAGATGATATTGATGGAGCAAATACTTATCAACAACCAGCAATAATTGGGAGTACTGCTAAAAGTGCCTAATGCTGACAAATAATAGAATTACTGCAAAACAAATACTTCAACAGTTATCAACTGTTGAAAAAACAACTATTTTATCTAGTGAGACTGTAAAAAAATTAGGGTTTGATATTGAAGATACTGTTGCTAAAATTACTTTAGACTTTATTTTTGACAAAGAAATCAAAGATGTCTTTTTACATATTGTTTTAAAAAAAAATTTTCCAATACTTTTACCTTTATTTTACCTTACAAAAGAGTCTTATAACTTATTAAAATATATACCTCATGTTGACTCCAATAGATTAGTCTGCACCTATGAAACTGATTCTATTATTATAGATCAAAAAGACCCTTATGGTGTTCTAAATGAAAGCTTAATTAGAGTGAAAAAAATAATTAATGAAGGAATAAGGAAAGAAAATTTTGATGATTTTGAAGAGGAGTTTTTAGCTTATTGGAACGATCAATATAATGGAGGGTTAGATTGTGTAAATATTGTTAATTTTTTAAGTTTATTGCATAAAGAAATTAAAACAGAATTTGTTGATGTTTTATTATTAAAACAAAAATATGTTTCATTAGAATATATTTTATGCCACGATATAGATGAGGAAGAAGAGTTTAAATTATTTTTAGATTCAGAAAAAATTAAATTTGAAACAAGAAAATGCTTATATCTTGGCGAAATTAATTTTTTAAAAACACCTCCTTTTACTATAACAAATAAGGTTATTGATGATATTCTTGAACAAGTATCACCCCAAATTAAAGTATCTTACATTAAATATATAAATAATGAAGATTTTCCTAAAATTATTTTATTTAAAAAAATAGTTAATACTGAAACTTATTATTTGGGATGGTATTATTCTTCAATTTCAAAAAAAATACCTGGTTTTAGAAAGGAATCACTAAACAATTTCGATATTTTAAAAAATAATTTATCTACAAAATTTGCTAAAAGATTTACACCTAAAAGATTTACAAAAGAAAGGTTAAGGAAAAGAACATCTGGAATTATATTATCTTCTAAAAATTCTTTTTGTGTAGCAGGGCTTGGGAGTATAGGATCAAATTTAATCTATTTTCTTAATGCTATGACACCTGATGAATTAAAGTTAATTGATTATGATATTTTAACGGAAGAAAATATAGGAAGACATTTATTGGGGTTTGAGTATATTTCAAATTATAAAACTAAATCTTTTTTCACCTATTTAAAAGGCAAAAATCCATTACAAAAAATTACTACTAAGGAAGCTTCAATTATTGACATAATTAATGAAGATATTGATTTCATAAACAATAATGATGCTTTATTTATCGCTATTGGTAATTACAATGTTGAACAATTTATTATTGAAAAAATTAATAGTGGTCTAATTAAAGTAAAATGTTTTATACTGTGGGTTGAACCTTATCTCGCTGGTGGTCACTGTATATATATAAATCCAAAAAAAAAGATATCAACTAATTTTTATGATGCAAATTGTTTGTTCTCGCAAAATATTATATCTGATAAAGAATATATTAAAAACAATCCTAAATTAAAATTAATCGAAGCAGGTTGTCAAAGTGGATTCACCCCATACTCTCAAGCAAATGTGACTATATTTTTATCTATGTTGTATCCTAAATTAATAAAGCTTTTATATGAAAATCATGAATCAAAATTAATAACTTGGGTTGGCGACAAAAAGAATATAGAAAATTTGAATATTGAAATTTCAGATTTTGGGAAAAATCACAAATCATTATCAATCATTTGATTTATTATGTTAGTAGAAATAGAGAAGAAAAAGATAATCATATCTGACACTGTTTTAAGTAATTTAAAAAAATTCATACAGAATGAATATTACAAGCATGAAGCTGGTGGTATAATTTTAGGACAAATTAAATCTAATGAAATTTACATATTAGACATAACAACCCCTAACAAGAGTGATGCTTCAAGCAAGTATTCTTTTACAAGAGGTATTACTATGGCACAAAAAAAAATTAATTCTTTATTTAAATTAAGTAATAGTAAAACAATTTATTTAGGAGAATGGCATACACACCCAGAAAATAGTCCCAAACCATCTTCAATTGATTTAAAAATGATTAAAAAACAATATTCTAAAAGTAAATTAAATGAAGCTTATATTCTAATGTTAATTATGGGAATTGAAGAATTATATCTGTCTATTTATAATGGTAAGAAAAATATTGGACAGACTATTAAATACGATTAGTATCATTTATTCAAGTAAATTATTATTTTCAATTATTCTATTTTTACCTGATAATTTTGCAATTTTTAAATTCCTCAATGCCCCCTTTAAAGATTTATCAACACCGATACTAATTGTATAATTAGTGAAATTATAAAAATTATCTTTAATCATTTTTAATATTAAATTATTATAATTCTTGACAGGAAGAACAAAAATAATATCATCACATCCAGTCATCAATATTCTACTATTTTTGATTGAACTAATATCATCTTTTATTTTTTTCATACCTAATTGAATGACATTATGTATTTCTTGAGCCTTTACGATATCATCTTTTATTAGAGCCAATTCAATATTATCACCAACATTGTCAACATCCAACCTTATGTAAATTGAGTTATTCATTTTGATTTATTTTTCTTGCATCTATGAATGAATCTACATGCTTTCTAGATGAAAAGTTAACTTTAATTTTACCATTCGTTTTTATATTACTAAAATACTTACCCTCTAAAGTTTTAACATCAGATTCAATATATCTTAATTCAGCAGCACCTTCTTGTAATATATCATTATCCCCTTGTTGTGTAGTATCTTTTATATACATGTAAGCAATATTTTTTATTCCTTTATTTTTATTCAAATAAAAAGTTTCTGAATAAGATAAGCCAATGAAATCATCTGTAAATGTTGTAAAGTGAATTCTTAAAAAACTTTGCCTAATTACTATGTAAAATTCTTTAGGATGAGTAGCCTGACCAGTCGGATTTTTCCAGTCAGAAATTAAAACACCAGACCATGTTCCATTTAAATTTGGTCTATAAAATATTTTATCAAGCATAGACCATTTCCATCCTTTAGAAAAATAAAATGCCCAAAAAAAAGTACTAATAGATAAGCCATAACTAACAGCTCTAAAAATATTTTGCAAATTCATATCTTCAGCCTTAATCCAAATATAAATACCCCCAATAATCATTGAGACTACTGAAGATATAGATATTACAATTTTTAATTCTTCTTTTTTCATTTTAGATTTATTTAATATTTTTATATACTATTTTTTGTTCGATTGAATTTTCTTTTGTGGATAAACATAATGTAAGTGAAATATTCTATTAAAATAATTTAGCCATTATTCTTTAATTTTAGGTTTACCTTTCTTGCTATAAGAGGTTGGCTGAATAGATATTATCTCTATTTTTTCGAGACTACTATCTAATGTCAATAGTTTATTGTCAGATGATATTTTTGAATCAATATCTTTAACTTTTAATAATTTTTGATAGTGTTCAAATAATTCTGGAATAGCTCTATGGAATGTATCTGTTTTTAACCGAACAAATGTATAGTATCTATTTTCCACCTCATATCTTCTTGCAAAAATAAAACCAGAAATAGTATTATTTTCCAAATCTGTATGAGTAATACCCCATAAATCTTTAGTTTCAGATTTCAGAATTATTTCTACAACACTCTCAAAATCATCTCTTTTTAAATTATTGGAATCAATAACTCTTTGTAGCTTTTGATTGATTAAATCAAAGTATGAAAATTCAAATCGAATATAGTTAGAAAACCTCGTATAGCTTTCTAATTCTAAAAAATGAATATATTCTTGTAATTCTAGACTAATGGGTTCAGGAAGATTATTAAAAATGAATTTTTTGTAATCATTTTTTGAACCAAATAATTGGACTGTGTAGTCAGATGTTTGCAACATTTTTGTAGTCCATGTATCATTTACAGTCATTTGTGCACATAATAATCTTATATCATTTTTACGCCAAAACTCTATTGTAATTGGATTTATTTTCGCCGGTACGTGAAACTTTCTAACATTATGATATGCATGGTAAAAAGTGTAATCGTAAATATCCCAAAGATTATCTTGTTTACTTTCTAATAATTCTTCATACAAAGAAAAAATTATTGTTTTTAGTTCTTCTTCTGATGTTCCCCAATCTGAAAAACTTAATTTTATCCTATGTTGACTGATTAATGATAAAAATTCTATCTTTCTGACTAATTTATAATCTTTATTGAGAAATACTTCTTCAATATATTCCCATATTTGGGGTTTATCAATTTCTTTCCAAACTTCAATACCATCTTGTTTTAATTTTAGTTGCCTATTAATAAAGTCCGATAAAATATTCCAAACATTATTAAAATAAGTCCCATAATTCTCTGCATTATTAAAAATGTATAATAAAATTATTAAAGTTTTTAAAGTTTTCTGCTTATCATCAGTATTAAAATAGGCAATGCGATTTAAAATATTACTACAATGACTTTCATTTAATAAGTGTTTTAAACAACTATAATCATTTTCAAAATTAAATACTCCCATAAACTCCTTCTCGCTTAAATCATTATCATGTATTTTTTGTTGTAATAATTTTCTTAAATTGTTTTCAAATTTGATTGAAGTATGGCTATCGGTCGTATTTTCTTTACCAAATAGAACTATTAAAGTTTTTGCTAAAAGTATATTTTGTTGTTTAGAAAGATTATTTGTTTCAGATATTTGTTTCTTCTCTGAAATACCTTTACTTATTTCGTATTTATCATAATCTATATTTAAATTAGGGTTTGCAAAATATGTTCTAATATCTTTCATAATTGCATTTGAAGAGTTATCTGTATCATCAACTGATTCAATTAGTTCACAAAGATTTGTTTCAGGATTAAACGGTATTACTTTAGACCAATTTCGATTTAAAAATTTAATTGCAAAAGGAAATGCCATTTTAAGATATGTAAAATTCAAAAAATCATTTGTATTAAGTTCATCTGGGAGTGAATGGTAATCAAAGACTAGCTGATTCACTAAACGCTTAACCCCTCTATGATTTGAGATGTAATCATCAAATAGATTATCTTGCCTATAAATACTTGTTTCGATATCTAATATTAAATTTGGTTTGTTTTCTAAATCTGTTTTTTTAAGTAGTTCTATAAAATCTTTTTTTAATTGAGATTTCTCAATTTCAGGCAAGTAGACTTCAAGCTGAAAAAATTTATCTACAAAAACATGATCTGCAATGTCATTTTTAGCAATTAACGACTCTAAAACATAGTCTTTATCTAAAGCTATTAAAAAAATAAAATTCTTGAAATTTGCTGTATTTCTTACTAATTTTAATACTTGCAAAACTTCTTTATTAGATAATCTATCTAAATCATCTATAAAAATTATGAATTTTTTATTTATTTTTTTTAGAGAGTCATTAATTCTTTCATAGGTGGCGTATGAAGATTCCCTAGATAATAAATTTGAATTTGGCTTTAAGAATTCAGTTATATTTTTATTCTTATATAATTTTAACAATTTATCCGAGTAATTTAAAAATTGACTTGATAAGCTTCCGCTATATTTGCTTATTTCTGCGCTTAACTGTCTAAAAAATTCTGAAATTATATCTGTTTCACTATGATTTAAATAAGGAAGAAATTTTAAATTTATAGTAGAGTTTAGCGGATTTTCTCTTAAATCTTCCTCCATTAAACCGATTAAACTTGATTTACCATTACCCCAAGGACCAACAATACCTATTGTGAATGAGTTTTTGAAACTTGATCTTTTTAAATAAGCTAAAATATCCGAAGCTCTTTTTTCATAATTAAGTTTATCACCATCTTTATTTAAAATAGGATCATCTGAAACAAAAGGAGATTTACTAATTAATAATTTTTCCTTGAAAAAGGTATTAATCAGAAACTTAATAATTATTATAAAACAAGTTAAAAAAAGCGGAATACCAATCAGGTCTATATAGTTAAGACTGGTTTCATTATAAGCTATAAAGTACCAACCAATTCGATAATTTGTAAATCTTAATATCAAATAAATAATTACTGAAGAAAATATTAAATGCTTTATACCAAATGATAATTGATAGTTTTTTAAAATTAGTTCATAAATAATATATACATGTGTTATAATAAAAATACCAATAATTAAGCTTTTTGGAATCTGAATTAATGCACTTTCATCTATGGTCAAATATTTAATTATTATACTATTAATTTTGCTTGAAACGATATAAAATATGAGAATAAATACATTATAAACAACTATGGATTTTACAATCTTATTATTGTAAAATATATCTAAAAATTTCATTAATCTCTTCATTATAATTCATTTATTTTATTTTTCAATTAGTCCTAGTTTAAACTCTTCCAAAATCTCAACGGCATATTCCAAATCCCATTCTTTGTCTTTTATCCATTGTTTTGCTATTGCCGAGTTTTTTGGATCGACTACATTGTCATTTATAGTTTTTAAAATTCTGTTACTAATTTCTTCAGAGACATTTAAAAACTGGCTTGCTTTTCTGCCTAATACTCTTGATGCAATTTTTAATTGATCAAAGGTTTCTACCTCTATAAATGTATCGTGATGATGCTCCATAATTTCATCATAACTCAAATCGAAATAATGTTCTATAATCCTTAAAATATCATACAAATCAGTATCCCTTTCTTCTGGTCTATCACTCCAGGCAATTAATTTTAAAATGACCATTCCTTGTAAAGATGGAATTTGAATCGATTTTTCTTCTATTTGAACTTTTTCTGTGTCTTGTAATACTTCACTAAAACCTAAAACATGTAAATCTGTATATCGGTTATTAAAATTTACAGTAAACTTTTCTTCTATTTCTCCGAATGGTAACAAATCTATAACGATATTAAAATTATCATTATACAATGTCCAAGGTGCTTCTACTTTTTTAAAACCGTAGTTTCCTAATTCTTCTACAATTGCTTCAAATTCTTTTATTGATGCTATCATTATTGCAAAATCGATATCTTTTGTTCCTCTACTTGGTTTGATACCATCTTTTAGTAATTTTAAAGCTATCGCACTTGCACCAATTAAATAATAAGGTACATTTAATTTTATCATTACCTCATCTATACAGTCAAAAACTTCTTTGAAATACGGAATTGCTAATTGTTTATATGTTTGATTGGATGTATTCATCGAAAATTAATTTAGCTGTTTCTTTACTTCTTTTATCGTTATTAATCATTAAATCTACATATACTAACTCTTTAGGAGCTGTTCTGTTCAAATTGGGCATCCAGAACATATCATATACCCATAACTCACCCTCATCATCTGGTATTAATTTATAATTTATTATTAGCTCTTTTACGCTTTCTTTTGTGTATAGTATGAATTTTTCTGGTCGTAGGTGATTGGTAATTATATCACCAGCTGGTTCACCGCCCCAAACTGTTTTTTCTAGATTGAGTTTTAGTTCTCTCCAATCTTGATTTTTATTTTGAAATCTAAAACGTTGCTTAAAAAGTGTAGGCTTTAGTGTTTGTTGGTATTCTGTAATCCATTTATTTAGTAACTCTCTATAGTTGTTAATTACATACTCATTTTTGTTTAATTTTAAAATAAAATTATTTTCTAATAATCCATTTATAATTAATGGAATGTTCCCTAATGCAACCTCTGCTATATCAGCAATATCTCTTTGTGTTTGATTTATTAATTTTGGATTTAGCAAGAATTGAAACACTACTTTTAACCCTGTTTTGGTATAAGCTCGATTGCCTTTCTCTTTTTGATTTTTGGTCGTTTTATTGTTATCTATGTAAAGAAAAAAATTCTTTTTATTTATGTAAGCATTTCCATTTCCTTCTAAATAATTAATCTGATTTTCACGCAGTTCTTTCTTTACTTTTGGGTATAATTTTTCTGCTACCAATAAAAAATTTTCAAATCTTCTATTTTGTTCTGCAATATTAAATAGTTGGTGGTTTTTAACATCTTTCTTAATCTCAACAAACAATGTAATCTGTTGCTTATTTATTTTGATATCTAATTCCCCATCGACTCCAATCCCTCTATTATCCTCTAGATTTTTCCAATTCCAATTTATTGAAACATCTTTTTCTAAATTAAGAATTGCATTGTTTAAAATATCTACTTCTTTCATTCTAAAACTTATTTTGTTCATTTTTCACCTATGTTCATTATTCGTGAACAATGTAAAAACGTGAACAAATATAGAAAAAGTATTTGAATAATATATGATTAGAAAAGATAAAATAAATGAGAAGGTTTTTTACTTTATTAGAAATATACGAGTAGAAACTACTGTCTTTTATCTACGGTATTGTTTTCATAAGCTATTAAATTGAATAATTCTCGCATTCTACTTCTTACCCTATTTCCATATTGTTGCTCGATTTCTGATGCGGAAAGATTTGTGGTGATGTGTGTTTTCAGCTTTTTATCAATGAATAAATCATAGCGACTTAATATGATTTCTGCCATTACATTACACTCGTTTCCAAAGTACTTTAAATTACTTTCGATACCTAAATCATCAAAGCATATTAAATTGTATTTGGGTTGATATAGTTTTCCTTTGCTATATCTATGGATGACTTCGTACCCATCTTGAATAAATTCAAAACTTACGTCTCTACATGATTTTACATAGTATTTGTTTTTCTTTTTTGTGAGTTGCTTCATTAAGGTCATTACTGTTGTTTTACCACAACCTACTGGACCCGATAATAAAATTCCTTTTTCTAGACTGATGTTTAATTCTGCTGCTTTTTTTTCATCTTCTAAAGTATGTGCTATCAGTTTGTAAATAATGGTTTTATCTTCTTCGTAAATTTTGAAGTGATTTCCAAAGAGTTCTTTGCCTTTTGATTCTAACCATTTGATTGTGGTTTGGTAGTTGTGCATATTATTTTATTTAAGCCTTCTTTAGTGTTATTGAAGTAACATAGGTATTCTTTTCTGATTTATGTTTTTTCATACTTTTTACTTGATCAAAAAGCATTCTAAAAATTAAGACTTGTTTTTATTAATTCTTTTCTTTTTTACATTGATCAAAAAAGAAACAAAAAAATCTAGCCTTGAATCTTCGACGGTCTTTCTAATTTTCAATCCCTAAATGAAATGAACTCGCTATGCTCAAACAGCATTTCATTTTACGTGATTTTCAAATAAAAGACACTCGTCTGCCAGATGCTATGGCGGTTGGGATTGTGACTTATTTTGTTCTTTTTAGTTTTAATTAATGAGATTCTTAAATACTGAATCAAGTTCATCATGACGCAAAGTGTTAGAGTGGTTCTGAATAGTTTTTGTTGGTTGTTGTGTTGAGGTGTTTAGCTCGATTTGTCGGTGAAGTGTCGGTGTTGTGTTTATAATTTACACTATTCAACACCCAGTTATCTGCAGCTGCTTTCCAATTGACCATCTTTGTTTTTCCACCCACTAACCATCCATTGCTGGAGAAATAATTGTAAAATTTATGCGCTTCTATTTCTAGATAATTTTGTTCCTGGAAGTATTTTTGTACTTCCGTTAAAGTTGGCTCTAGATTTACCTGACTGCCACTGGCAGTCCTCCTCTTATTATCAAATGCTCGAGATGACACGCTCGAAGTGACATTCTCTTTCTTTTTTTGGCGCAACTTTTTTTCTTTACTCTCTTTTTTAAAATCTACATTTTTATTTTCTACATTTTGTGATTGCTCCCCCAAGTTTGTAACGTTTAACTTGTTTGTATTGTTTATACTGTTTATAGAAGATACCAGTGCTTGTCTATTACTTGTCTTTTGCTTGTTCAACACTTGTCTATCAACTAGTACATTTTTTTTACTACTCCGGTCTTTTTTTTGAACTGGTTTTAAGTCTTCTGAAAAATTGAACATAAAGACCAGACTTCCTTTAAATGGATTGTAGGACGGTTCGTATTTTAAGTATCCTTTCTCATTTAG
>TARA_R110002049_G_scaffold162031_1_pt1 | contig 13808 bp, 11 predicted proteins | sample TARA_R110002049 | Tara Oceans TARA_R110002049 (sample SAMEA4396941) | marine metagenome | biome: Polar Biome; feature: [SRF] surface water layer (ENVO:00010504); material: water (ENVO:00002006), including particulate matter (ENVO:01000060) such as... | depth 5 m | reverse complement strand
ATGACCAAAAATGTTCGTGTGCGTTTTGCACCAAGCCCAACAGGAGTTATTAATTGATTAATAATCAATTGTTTACAAATGTTTTATTTGGTTATTTTTGTGAAAGACTCGCTAGCGCTCATCCAATGTCATTAAGTTAAGGAAAAATCTCCATTGTTATGTCATTTCGACAAAGGAGAAATCACATAACATGAGCAACAAATGAGATTTCTCCTTCGTCGAAATGACATATAACCCTTAACTTAATGACATTGAGCGCTCGTCTTTGACAAGTGACTATAACAAATAGCACTCGTTACAAACGAATGCTAGCTAAGAGAACCTCAATATTATTGAACGGCTTTGGAAAATTCTAAAGAAAAAAGTGGTTTACAATAAGCTTTATCTCAAATTTGATGATTTTAGGAAAAGTGTCATTGATTTTTTAGAAAATAAAATTTGGCTAAACAATGAATTTGAAAATATGCTGACTATGATTTTTAAATTATTAAAACAAACTTTTCGGGTTTCTATTTGTAATGAGCATATCTTTGCAGCATCCTGAAACAAGTTCAGGATGACAGTTTCAATCGATACCTAAATATAAAATTTAGGAATTAATTATTAATTACAACATGACCAAAAATGTTCGTGTGCGTTTTGCACCAAGCCCAACAGGACCGCTTCATATTGGAGGCGTTCGTACGGCTTTATTCAACTATTTATTCGCTAAAAAACACAACGGTACTTTTATATTACGTATTGAAGATACCGACCAAAACCGTTACGTTAAAGGCGCGGAACAATACATCATTGATGCCTTAAATTGGTGTGGAATAACCTTTGACGAAGGGCCACAGATTCCCTCCACAGTTAATCTTGAGCACAGTCGAAAGGAGGGAATGACAAAAGAATCTTACAGACAAAGTGAACGTAAACATTTATACAAACAATACGCCGATGAGTTAATTGCTTCTGGCAATGCTTATTATGCGTTCGATACTGCCGAAACTTTAGATTTTCATAGAAAAGACCATGAAGCTAAAGGAAAAACCTTTATTTATAATTGGCATAACCGCTTAAAATTAAGTAATTCTTTATCGCTTAGCGCGGAAGAGGTAAAAGCGAAATTAGACAATGGTACCGATTATGTGATTCGTTTTAAAAGTCCGCAAGATGAAACACTTCATTTAACGGATATTATTCGAGGCGATATTAAAATAGACACCAATATTTTAGATGATAAAGTGTTGTTTAAAAGTGATGGTATGCCCACCTATCATTTAGCAAATATTGTTGATGACCATTTAATGGAAATCTCACATGTTATTCGTGGTGAGGAATGGTTGCCATCGCTTGCACTACACTATCAACTATACCAAGCGTTTGGTTGGAAAGTTCCGGAATTTGCACATTTACCACTTATTTTAAAACCTACAGGAAAAGGGAAGTTAAGCAAGCGCGATGGCGATAAATTAGGCTTTCCGGTATTTCCGTTGCAATGGACGGATCCAAAAACAAATGATGTTTCAAGAGGATATAAAGAAGATGGGTATTTCCCTGAAGCCATGGTAAATTTTTTGGCCTTTTTAGGTTGGAACCCCGGAACGGAACAAGAAATTTTTAACCTGGACGAATTAGTTGACGCTTTTGATTTGAAAAAGGTAAACAAATCTGGCGCACGTTTTGATCCTGATAAAATCAAATGGTTTAACCACCATTATATGCAAGCGCAAAATAATGATGAGTTGGCCGAATTGTTCAAGCCTATTGTTGATACGAATGTCGCCCTGGGTATTTCGACTCCGCTCAACACAAGCTCCGTCGAAGGGTCTCATGAAGATGCGATTTCTCCCGCTGGTCGAAATGACATAGATGTTAATTACGTGTCTATGGTTGTTGGCTTAATTAAAGAACGTGCCACATTTGTTTCAGATTTTTGGGAGTTAAGTCATTACTTTTTTATTGCACCAACATCTTATGATGAAAAGGCTTCTAAAAAAGCATTTAAAGAGGATACTGCCGAAATAATGAATAAAGTAAAAAGCATCCTTTTACATATTGAAGATTTTACCGTAGAAAACCTTCAAACCGAAATTAAAGGCTGGATAACCAACAACGAAATGGGATTTGGCAAAGTTATGATGCCATTGCGTTTAGCATTGGTTGGCGCTTTGCAAGGGCCTGATGTGTTTGATATAATGTTTATGATTGGTAAAGCTGAGACTGGAAAGCGGGTTGAGAATGTGATTTCTATTTTGTAATAGTTTGAAACTATAACTTTAACATAGCTTTGAAAAAATCATTTCGGTTCATTTCGAGATGCCTAATAACTTGCTTAACAATAAACTCTGGTACAGGGTCTACATGTGTTTGAATAGTTATCGGTCTATCCATTCCTAATTTAGACCATTTTTCATGACCTCCTCTCCCTTTAGCGGTTTTTATAACATTCAACCCTTGACTTGACAAAAATTTACGAAAATCCTTTAGAGGAATATTAGTTAACTTTCTTGTCGACATCGGAATTTGATTTAAGCAAATGCAGGTATTCCGACTTCTTGATGAAAAGTATTAACAGGATATTTGTCAAATATTTCCGAAACATAGTCATTTTTACCAATAACCGACGTAATACTTGGAGCTAGTACTTTCTTAGGCCTTTTTAAGGTTCCTTTTAACTCCCATCCTAAATCAGTAAGTATTTTACCTAAAGATTTTTTTTTAAGAGTATAATCAACGAAGTCTTCAAAAACAATCTCAAAAGACTTTTTTGCATCTTTTAAGTTGTGTCCGTAACCTGTTAAGTCTAAATGAGGTGAGTAAATAAAATGAATATTACTTTCGTCTTTAAAATGAATAAGTAATAAATTAATCTTTACCTTACCCGCATTATTCTTATAACCACCTTGAAAAAAATATTCTGCCATAATATTTAAAAGAGCTCAAATATATACTAAATTAAATAAAAATTTAATAAGTGAACTTATCTTAATCGTAAATAAAAACTAAATCTTTGTTAAAAGCTTCATTTTATCGATTACTGTTGTTCTTTAAGTCGAAAAAAGTTAAAGCGGTTTACACAAATTGCTCAAAATGTTAGCAATTCTTCTTCAGTTATATTCGAGTACTTGCATACCAACTCAGTAGCTTCCTTTTTGCAAAAACTTTCTGTAACAAAACTCCATGATATTACTACTAATAAGATAAGTTATACTTTTTTCATCGTATCTTTAGGGTTAAATGACACATATAACTTAAATAAAATCTCTTTTTTTAACCATTATTAATATATCATTATGAACTTTTATCTCATCACCTTTGTTTTTTTAGGATTAATTATTTTAATTTCTTCCTTTTTTATTGTTAAACAACAAACCGCCGCCATTATTGAGCGTTTTGGTAAGTTTCAAAGTATCCGTCAATCGGGCTTACAATTAAAAATTCCATTAATTGATAGGGTTTCAGGTCGTTTAAGTTTAAAAATCCAACAATTAGATGTTATTATCGAAACCAAAACTTTAGACGATGTATTTGTGCGCTTAAAAGTGTCCGTACAATACAAAGTGATTAGAGAGAAGGTATATGATGCTTTTTATAAGTTGGATTATCCGCATGATCAAATTACAAGTTATGTGTTTGACGTGGTACGTGCCGAAGTGCCAAAAATGAAGTTAGATGATGTATTTGTAAAAAAAGATGATATCGCACTTGCGGTAAAAGCAGAACTCAACGATGCCATGTCTGATTATGGTTTTGATATTATTAAAACGCTTGTAACAGACATTGACCCTGATGCGCAAGTAAAACAAGCCATGAACCGTATTAATGCCTCTGAGCGTGAAAAAATTGCAGCCCAATTTGAAGGTGATGCGCAACGTATTTTAATTGTTGAAAAAGCCAAAGCGGAAGCTGAAAGCAAGCGTTTACAGGGGCAAGGTATTGCAGACCAACGTCGGGAAATTGCCCGTGGTTTAGAGGAGTCTGTCGAGGTTTTAAACCGTGTTGGTATTAATAGTCAGGAAGCTTCGGCATTAATTGTTGTAACCCAACATTACGATACACTTCAATCTTTAGGTGAAGAAACCAATAGTAACCTTATTTTATTGCCAAATGCACCACAGGCAGGAAGTAACATGCTAAACGATATGGTTGCAAGTTTTGCCGCTAGCAATCAAATTGGCGAGGCCATGAAAGCTGCAAAAAAGAAGGACGGCAAATAATGCTACTTAGTGCCGAATAAAAACTCCCTGAAGTGAAGCCCCAGGGAATTTTTAATTTTTAAAAGGATGCCTTTCTGCCCAATTTTGTGAGGGGTTCATAAGTTTGAAAATTTGCCTTAAAATGGTATTTAAAAACCCATTTGTGTGCTTTAAATATACCACCATAGGTTTTGCCTCTGCACCTACCGAACTTTTAATTTCCATAGCGGTTCTGGCATAAACAACGGAACTGAATTTGTTTTCAATTCCAAATTTCAACATGTCGTAAAGCATGTTTAAGTAAAGTTGATTCACGTATTGATGCGCTTCATCATAGCCTAAAAAATAGGTTTCCAAAGCATCGTTATTCAAAATTAAAGTATAAAAGCCAATAAGTTTGCCTTTTAAATAATAGCCGTACACTTTAAAGTTTTCCTGCAATTGTAACTTTAAGCTGTAAAAATGGTTTTCAGTCAATAAAAACGTATTAAACTTGGCATTGCTAGATACGTTCATATAAAATTTGTGCAGTTCCGGAGTATAGATTTTAATATCCTCAAGACTGAGTTCAACCGTTTTTATAGAGTTGCGTTTTTTTCTTGCACGCCTATATCTGTCACGGTATTTTTTGTTCAAACTTGCCACATAATCTTCAAATTTTAACCATTCAGGTTTAATTGAAAGTATCATATTGGGTTGAACAGAAACCTGATGCAATTTAGTTGAATCAAATATGTCTTTAGCATCGTGTATTGGATCATCTTTGAAATAATCCTTCAACATAATGGCTCTAATGTTTTTATTCTGACTCTTTCTAATTCTAACTTTTATATCATTTAAAGCAGAAATAATGACTTCAAAAAACAGACGTTGAGATACGGTCTCTCCATTAAAAAATATACCATGTTGCCCGGTATGTGTTAAGTTGCCAACAACCAAAATATTTCCTTTTAAAACCTTAGAGACCGCATCTTTAAAAAATGTTTTTATACAAGATACTTTAGCATCTCTAAACATGTCCTTTAAATACAACTGCACGCGCTGTGTAATAGCTACTCCAACTAAAATGTCATCTTTAAAAACACCAATGTAAAATAACTGAATGTTTTCTGGCGAAGCCTCTTCTAGGGCCCGTAAATAATGTGGTTGTAAAAACACATCATGTCTTACAAAAGTATTCCAGCCTTCTGGAAGTTCCTTAAATGAATTATAAATGTTATAGTGTATCAATACAAAAAGAAAAAGACCGAAGTTAATTACTTCAGTCTTTATTTATGTTAAAAGTTTACAAAAAGATTATCTCCAAGCGCAAATAATACCTCCCACTATAGCTAAAGTAACAATCCAATAGCCGCTATTTATAAAAATGTATTTAGCGCTTTTGCGCTCAAACAAAGCATTGGTGCCTATAATTGGTAGCGCAATAAAAACGCCTGTTAAAACACCATGAAATGCACCATGCTTAAATGTTCTAAAAGCATCAGAATAATCGGCCATAAATGCTGCATAAGACGGTAATGCAGTACTTGCATCTCCTCCTACCAAGCTGAACGCTCCCATTTGATGAATAACTATTCCAGGAAGTGCCGTTGATAGCAAAAACGCAAAAATAAAGGCTAGAATAAAAATCTTTGCCATATTTCCAGCTTTTACCTGTTCATCTGTCATACCCGCAGCCTTCATCCAAGCACTTCCAAAAAATTTAGGGTGATACCAAATAAAACCGACTACCAATGCCGAAACCGCTGCAACAAGCATTGCGGGAAAATTTAAAAAATCCATAATAAAAAAGGTTGGTTAGTCGCTAAATATAGATAAAATACCAATAGATTTATATTTTTTAACAGAATTGGCTATTTAAATAGCCTGAGCCTCAGAAACCAACAACTCGTTTTTATCTTCTAAAGCTTTAGAAATAAATTCCTCTATGGCGTTGTTTTTCTTTTGTCCGTTTCTCAACAAAATGCCCAAAACAAGCATTACAGCAATCCGTGTACCCGCTTTTTTAACAGCTGTATTAAACAACGGTTCTAATTCCCGGTAACTTACATCTTTGGCAAGTTCTTGAATTTCCGCCTTCACTTTTTGCTGCTTAGCTTCTGGTAAATTTGTGTATTTTTTCCCTAACTGCTGAATAATATCGATTGCTTTACGCTGCGATTTTTGTTGATTATTAGCTTTTGCCTGTTGTTGTGCTTTAGGTTTTTGTTTTGCCCAGGAATCTCTTAACCCAACCGTTTTGTTGAATACTAAATTGGTTGAAGTTGAATCATTATCAACATTAAAATACCCCAAACGTTGAAACTGAAACCGATCTCCTATTTCTGCTTCTTTTAAACTTGGTTCTACAAATGCTTCAATAATTTTTAAAGAATTAGGATTAATAAAGGCCATAAAATCTTTGTCTTGATGACTATCTGGTGCTTCATCCATAAATAACCTATCGTATTCTCTAACTTCCGCTTTTATTGCATGTTTTATTGATACCCAGTGTAAGGTGCCTTTTACTTTTTTTGAGGTGTCTTCAGAATACGCAGCACGTATTTCGGTAACTTCTCCGTTGCTATCTTTTACAACACGTTCTGCCTTTATAATATAAGCGTTTTTAAGTCTTACTTCGCCACCTAATTTTAACCTAAAAAACGTGTTGCTCGCTTCTTCTTTAAAGTCTTCTTTTTCAATATACAATTCACGCGAAAACGGTACTTTTCTAAAACCGGCACTTTCATCTTCCTGATTATTTTCAGCATCGAGCCATTCCTCTTTTCCTTCAGGGTAATTGGTAATAACCAACTTTACGGGGTTTAAAACCGCCATAACGCGAGGTGCTGTCTTATTTAAATCTTCTCGAATACAAAACTCTAAAAGCGAAACATCAATCACATTATCGCGTTTAGCAACACCTACGGTTTCTACAAATTTTCTTAGCGAAGTTGGTGTGTACCCTCTACGACGCAAGCCAGAAATGGTAGGCATTCTTGGGTCGTCCCAACCTTTTACCACGCCCTCATTAACCAACTGGAATAACTTACGCTTGCTCATAATGGTGTAGCTTAAATTTAAGCGTGCAAACTCGCGCTGTTTCGGTCTAAGCTTGTTGGTATCTGTAACTTGGTCTAAAAACCAATTATAAAGCTCTCTATGGGGCTTAAATTCCAGTGAACATAACGAATGTGATATTTGTTCTATATAATCGCTTTCCCCATGCGTCCAGTCGTACATTGGGTAAATACACCAATCATTAGCTGTTCTATGGTGCTCTTTTTTTAAAATACGGTACATAATAGGGTCGCGCATCAACATATTGGGATGCTGCATATCTATTTTTGCGCGTAAAATATGCTCCCCTTCATCAAACTCCCCGTTCTTCATGCGTTCAAACAAATCTAAATTTTCGGCAATACTTCTGTTTCTATAAGGACCATCAGCTCCAGGTTGGGTCGGCGTTCCCTTTTGTTCCGCCATAGCCTCACTGGTTTGCGAATCTACATAAGCTTTTCCTTGTTTTATAAGTTTTACGGCCCAATCATAAAGTTGTTGAAAATAATCTGAAGAGAACAATTCCTTATCCCATTTATAGCCCAACCAAGCGATATCTTCTTTTATAGCGTCAACATATTCCTGCTCCTCTTTAGCAGGGTTAGTGTCATCAAAACGAAGGTTTACAGGTGCATTATAATACTCGCCCAAACCAAAACTAATGCCTATGGCCTTTATGTGCCCAATATGTAAATAGCCGTTTGGCTCTGGCGGAAAACGAAACCGCAAATTGTTTTTAGACAATCCGTTTGATAAATCTTCTTCTATAATTTGCTCAATAAAATTGAGTGGTTTTCTTTCTTCAGACATAAAATTTCAACAAATACATTTCCAATTGGTAGAAACTAAAAATAAATAACAAAAATATTGTGTAAAATTAGGTAATTTTGATGACTTAAAATCGCATAAATGGGAATTATAAAAGTTGAAAACATTAGGGTGTTTGCTTATCATGGCTGTTTAAAAGAAGAAACTAAAATTGGTAGCGATTACCGGGTAGATTTACAAATTGAAGCCGACTTACAAACCTCGGCAAAAACCGACAAATTAAGTGATACTGTTGATTATGTGTTTTTAAACAGAGTGATTAAAGAAGAAATGAATATGGCTTCACACTTGCTTGAAACCGTTGCGAGACGTATATTAAACAGAATTTTTAACGAAGACAAAATAGTTGAAAAAGCGACAGTTTGCATAAGTAAATTAAACCCCCCAATTGGTGGCGATGTGGCAAGAGTGACCATAAAAATGACCGATAAAAGAAAAACCAAACACAAGTAGTGTAAAAAGTTTAATTTTTTTACCTTTGTGCTCTCAATTAGAGATTCCTGGCTTTCGCAGGAATATGGCGTCGTGGCCGAGTGGCTAGGCAGAGGTCTGCAAAACCTTCTACAGCGGTTCGAATCCGCTCGACGCCTCAAACGAACCTTCGAGTTTTTCTTGAGGGTTTTTTTATGGTGAATTTTTATGAAAAATTAATTAAAGAGAGGCAAAACCTGCTATCTACGTCTGTTTTTCGAATCCGCTCGACGCCTTAAAAAGGGTTCAGTTTATTCTGGGGGCTTTTATTTTATAGGGTTGATTTGTTCCAGCTTTTCTTTGATAAGTTCTTTTTCATTTGGAAAAAAACCTTGAACCAAAAGCAAAATGCCAAACCCCAATATTACCAATGCAATTATTTTCTTTGATTTAAAAATAAGACGGGGCACTAACCTGTTTCTCAGTTTTTTAGCAACCGCAATTTTAACTAAATCAACTAGAAAGTACACAATTAAAATGGTGCTTAAAAATACAACAACCCCTTTTTCCGAACTTGTTAATGAATTGGCCAAAACAATAAAAGCTACCCAACCCAATAGCACACCTATATTTATAAAATTAAGTAAAAACCCCTTTAAAAAGAGTTTGCCGTAGCCTTTCTTTATTTCAATTTTATGATATTCCCTAACAATGTTTCTAAACGATTTTGATGTTTTAATAAATGAAATGATACCATAAGTAACCAGTAGAACGCCACCAAAAACTAAAAAATTTGGGTCGTCTTCAATTTTTTCCAATAATTTATTAGTACTAAAAAAAGCCACTAAAATAAAAACAATATCGGCCAACATGACGCCACTATCAAATATTAAAGCACTTTTAAAGCCTTTTGTGGCGCTCGTTTCAAGTAGCACAAAAAATACTGGTCCTATTGTAAATGCCAAAATAATTCCGAAAGGAATAGCTGCTAACACATCATCAATCATAAATACGAGAAGGTTTTTACAAAGTAAAGAAATATTATAAACTTATATAAGCCTCATGGAAACAAAAAAAAGCGCATGATATAAAATCACGCGCTTTAAACAAACTTAACTATTTACTAAATAAACTATTGTTTTACTAGCTTAAGGCTACTAACGCCATTTGCTGTTTTTACTTGAGCAAAATATAAACCAGTTCTTAAACTTGAACCATCAATTTTAGCTTCTGAAGCGTTAGGCGAAATTGATAATACATTTTTACCTAATATATCATAAACTTTTATAGAAACCATATTAATGTTCTTCGTTTTTACCGTCCAGCTATCCTGAGTTGGGTTAGGGTATGTTCTGAAAGCTATTTTAGCAAAATCATTAATGCTTAATGGAAGATTCTTACTAAAATAAATATTATCAAAATAAAAATCACCATTACCCTCAAACTTCAATTGTGTAACAGGATTCCCATCCCAAGTTAGTCCAGCTAATCCTGAGAAATTAATATGTTGACTTAAAGGGATAAATACACTTTTCCAAACACCTTGTTCCAGAACCTCATCTCCACCTGATGCATTAATAACATATCTAGGTTCTCTAGCATCACCACAGCAAGCTCCTAAATCCCCATCTATAACATAAAATCTAAGTTCAGTTGAAGTAGTAGCATAATAATCAAAATGAACATAATCATACATAGGTACGCCTGGAGAAGACTCAACACTTAAATCAATCGCATCAAACTTTGGACCGTAAAACGCTAAGTTCTCAATTTTACCTGTCATATTTCCATCGCTTTCAATATCTACCTGAGAGCTTGTTCCTCCACCATTAATAAAATCTTGAAAAACAAAACTTGATACCGTATTTGTTGTATAAGTATCACTGTAAACTGAAAGAACTTCACTTTCTGGCAAAGTTGGTGCAGGAGCTGAAACAGTTGGTTCTGTTGGTGTTGAACCTCCAAGTGGTAATTCTACTAAAGCACCACCAGATGGTAATGCTACCCACAATCCAAATGCTGGTCCATTGCTGTTTACACTTGGATCTAAAAATCCAGATGCCACTACTACTATAGCCGCATCATCTAAACCCAATGTCGCTAAAGGGGCGTCATAACTTGCAACCACTGTAACTCCATCAGCAGTTGAAATGTTGATAGTATAGTCTGCTGTTGGCAACTCTAAATAGCCATTAGGATCAAACTCACCATAAGAAATATCATCTACTAATATTGAAGGACCACTCACTTCGTTAACATCTACTGTTGGCGCATCTGTTGATCCGTGATGTACCAATAAATCCGTATTTCCAGAAGTCCCAGCTGTTTCCCTTCCCATTGGGTAAACTTTAATATCAAACCCTGCTGCGGTTGACGCATCTGGACTGTATCCTGTCGGGCTTACAATTCCATCAGCTACTAACACATAAGTCTCATCTTCTGTTAAGGTATAAGGAAAAGTTGCAATAGCATCTGCTACTGAAGTACTTGTTGATGGTGCAACAGCTACACTAATTGGTGTTTCTGCTGGCACATCTGTAAAAGCACTTGCTGTTCTGAAAGCAAAGTTATCGAATGTTAATACACCATCTAGGTATACATCAACTTCACTTGCTGCTGCATCGGCTGAATTGTGTATAACCTGTACTCTTGCACTTGGTCCTGAGTCAGGTACTGTAACTGAAACATTATCAATATTTGCAGAAACACTACAACCAGCATCACCACCACAAACTGCTTGGATGAGAAACGAGATACCACCACTAACATCAGTACCCATAGGAATTGTATAGCTAGCACTATATCCTGTCCAACTTGCTGTTAATGTTGGAGCCGGATTAAGTACCTGAGTAAATGAGGCACCAGTAGCACCCTCACCAAATAACAATACATTAAATACTGCTCCCGGTTGTACCACAGACCCTATGTGATCAAATGAAATTGTGACCTCATCTCCTGCAGCAACAACTCCAATACCAATAGCTTCTTGTTTAAAAGCAGGATTGCTTGGGCCTCCAGTATCAAGCTTTCCAGACCATGTACCACCATTAGCCGTCGTATTGTCTAAAGCTGCACTTCCGCCATTTTGGAACAATATCCAACCAGTATTATCTCCTGTTTCAAAATCACCATTTATTGCTATTTCTGTTGTTTGACCATTGATAAGGCCAACATTAAGCAATAAAGCAAAGCAAAAAATGAATAGGCTTTGGTAATTAGTACTAAAAGAATGTAATTTTTTTTTCATAATAATTATTTTAAGTTAATTAATAAAATAAGGAAATAAGCATTAAAAAATTTGTTCAATATTTCCATGTTTATAAATTTACCCATAAAATTTTGCGAAATACACAAAAAACACCTCAACAAAAAACATACAAAACAAAAAAAGCTGACTATTTTTGCATTTTTAGCAATACGGCGTCATTATTTGTTGTTTGTCGGTGTTTTAGTGGGTTTTTAATAATTTAAAGTGTTAGTTACTTGCCCATTATGGTATCAATGTTGTGGTAATGTTGTGGTATTGTTGTAACATGTATAGCAACCTTATGATATATAGTCTAAATAGTTAGTGCATTAAGACTGCTTCAAAAGCTACTTTCACGATTATCAAGACATTAACCGCTGAAAAGCAAAACATTACATGTGAACTATAAATGAAAAAATCCATGTGAATTTTTTTATTCACATGGATTTAAAACTGATTATTATATGTATTAAAGTATCAAAACTTCAATTTTTCATCCTTGTCCCAAAGGCCCCAATATGCTCCTACGTCACCTTCTGACCCAACTTTCCATGATTCATCGAAAGATGAGAAATAAAACATCTCAATGTTATCTTCATCAGACCATACTTGAGAATTTATGAAATACTTTATGGCATTATCATGTGATGGAACGGCACCTTGTAACCCTTCTCCAAAAGAGGGCCAACCTGTTTCTGTGATAATCACTTTTTTTCCGTTTCCGGCATCTTTGGCCTGATTATACATATCCCTCATATAAACCAATGAATATTCTTGACTACAGCCCTCCCAATATGGGTAGCAATTAGCTAAAATAACATCGCAGGCTTCCGTAATTCTTGGTCTGTGGCTAAACTCATAATAGGCATCTACATAGCCCATTGGAATATCCGGAATAGCGGCTTTAACCTCGTGCATAAAAGCTAAAAGCTCATCTTCGGTTAAATCTTTTCTGTACATGACCTCGTTACCTACAGCAGCGATATCCACATAGCCTTCTTTTGCCAACTTAATAAGCCCCGCTATTTCCTTTTTATTGATTTCTGCATCATCACCTAACCAAGCACCCACCAAAGTTTTAATACCATATTCTTTAGCGATTCTAGGAATGGCTTCATTACCATCAGTACATGAAAAAGAACGAATCCATTTGGTGTATGGTTTTATAATTTTCATTCGTCTTCTTATCTGCTTCTCGGTAATTTGTTCCCCTGGTTCTTGCCCTTCTTCATAGGGGCTAAAGCATAAGCCATGCATACCATCTTTTAATACTCTTTTAAAAAGGTTCTGTAAACCTTTCGGGGTTTTACCTTCCAGGTTTAACCCTGCTAACGATTTTATTTTATCTGCTCTGTACGACATAGTTAATTGTATTTTAATTTTTCGTTTTTATCCCATATTCCCCATCGTTGGCCTACGTCGCCTTCATGACGTACTTTCCAGGACTCATCAAATGATGTGAAATAGAACATTTCTGTTTTTTCTTGCTGCGCCCAATTATTGGCATTTATAAAATACTTCATTGCATTTTCTGGAGAAGGGACAGCATTACTATTACTATTTCCTTGATTTGGCCAGCCTGTTTCTGTAATAAATATTGGTTTCCCATTAGCAGCCTTTTTAGTAACAGCATACATTTGTCTTAAATACATTGAGGCTTGGTCTATATTGCATCCTTCCCAAAACGGATAACAATTGGCTAAAACAACATCACATACTTCAACAAGTTTAGGGCGTTCGTGAAATTGATAGTAGGCATCTACATAACCAACAGGGATATCTGGTAATGCCTGTTTCACTCTACTTATATAATCCAATATTTCTTGCTCTGTCAATTCATTACGCAGCAAAACCTCATTACCAACCACAGCAATATCAACGTAACCATTTTGCGCCAAATTAATCAATGTGCTAATCTCTTTTTCATTTTTAGCTTTATCGCCATCTATCCATGCTCCTGCCATGGTTTTTAGTCCTTTACCATGTGCCACTTCAGGGATAAATTCATTGCCATCAGTACAAGAAAATGAGCGCACCCATTTGGTATAAGGAGCAATAACTTCCATCCGTTTTTGTATTTGTTCTTTTGATAGTGTATCGCC
>TARA_R110002049_G_scaffold20717_4_pt1 | contig 13811 bp, 15 predicted proteins | sample TARA_R110002049 | Tara Oceans TARA_R110002049 (sample SAMEA4396941) | marine metagenome | biome: Polar Biome; feature: [SRF] surface water layer (ENVO:00010504); material: water (ENVO:00002006), including particulate matter (ENVO:01000060) such as... | depth 5 m | reverse complement strand
CCCCGCGCCACAAGGCCGAAGGCAAGCACCATGGATCAACGCGAATACCTTATTCCACGCTATCTGGACGCGCCGCCGATGGCGCTCTTTATCGAAGCGGATACCGCGGCGGTTGCGTTCGGTTTCATTTTCATCGGCTTTTTCTTCAAACAGCTTCTGATCTGCACCGTTGCGGGCATCGTGCTGGCGCGACTTTACGCACGCTCAAAAGCCGGCGGCGGCCGCGGCACAATCGTGCGATTTCTGTATTGGTATGCACCTTCACGTCTGCTGGTGAAATCACGCAGCGAAAGCCACGAGCGATTTTTTCTCGGGTGAGCCATGAACAAAAACGTCTATGATTCCAGGTTACAGAACGCCAATCGCATTGTTCGAACGACGATGCTGGTATGCGGGTTCCTGGCCATTGGCAATGTCGTCCTGATCGGCGTTGTATGGAAAACCCTCGGCACACAACGCGAGGTCCTGTTGTTTCCCGACATGAAAGGCCCCATCAGTTTCGATGGCGGTGGCCGCTACAACGAAGAGTACCTCAGTCAGATGGCGACCTGGTTCGCGCAACTCACGCTGACGTACCAGCCGAGCAGTTACGACTATCAGGTCAAAGAACTTCTAAAGTACGCGGACCCAGCTGCGTACGGGGCGCTGAAAGCGCAGTTGCTGGCCGATAAAGAAACGCTGGATCGACGCAGATACAGTTCGGTCTTTTACCCGCACGGCGTCGAGGTACAAAACGGTGTGGTCGGTATCCGCGGTCGCCTGCAAACCTACGTGGGTTCGAAACAAATTGACGACCGCGCCGCGGCGTGGCGCGTTCGATTCACCCGACTGTCCACCGGACGGATTGCCGTTCGCGAACTCAAGGAAACCGACTATGACAATCCGCTGGGTGTTGTTGCTACTGCTGCCCGTTAATGCGGCGTACGCCGGCCAGGTCATTGAGGTCGAGCCGGGCGGCACGTATCCGGTGCGCGCGGCCGCCGATGATCTGACGTCAATCGGCATGGCGGACGGTTTGCGACTGCAGGCCGTTTTTGGCATGGAAACGGTGGTCAGTATCTCCAAGGACGAGGCCTTCGGGCGCGCCATTATCAAGCCGATCTCCACGACGCCGTTTTCCTTGATCGTCACCGATGAAAACGGCGATTCCTATTCGCTTGAAGTGACCCCGGTCGCCGGGCCCGGTGAAGTCATCACGCTGCAACGAAAAAGTCACCAGGCGAACGAAGCGCTGATCAAAGCCGAACGTGAAATGCCGTTTACGAGCCGCCTGAAACGCACACTCAAAATCGTCGCGCGCGGTGATGTTCCGGCCGGCTACACGGTCGAGCGTCGCGACCAGGCGGTGGCCCTGTGGGTCGAGGCGGACTTGCGGCTGCTCAGAATCTATCAAGGCAGTATGACGATCGAGCACTACGTGCTGCGCAATGTCAGCGGATCGGACATGCGTCTCGACGAGCGCGAGTTCAGGGATCTCGGTAGCGTGGTGTCGGTGGCAATTCGTCATCACGTGTTACCGCCACAAGGCGCCACGGATGTCTTCATTGTTCGAGATGCTTCAGGCACTCGAAGTGCCTCAGGCGCTCGGGGGGACGTTCGTGAGCGCACCTGAATTCACCACCAGCGACACATTAAGAAAACGCCAACTGGGCATTTTCATCGGTGTTGCGGTGATCGTCATTGGCGCCTTGTTGGGTTTTCTTTACAACAATGCCAAGAAGAATGCGGCCTCGCCGGTGCAATTCCGAGATCGTATCGTTTCACAGGACTTTGACACGCCACGCAAGGTAGTGGATCCCGAGGACGCCTGGATCACCAGCAGCGAGGTCTCGCTCGAATCCATGGCCGAGCGCATGGCCGACTACGAGAAAGACAATGAACGGCTCAGAAAGCAGATAGCGCGTCTGGAAGATGAGCGCGGCAGCTTTTCGCCCCCTGCAGCAGCGCAAGGCATTGCTGAGAATCAGCGTTCGGCACAAGGATTGCTGCCGCCGCTGGGAAAACCACCACCACCAACCAAAAGCATCCCCAGACCAAACGGTGATCGATCATCGTCCGGCGGCGTGCAGGGACTAACCGGTTTGGCGCCACCGCAAGCGAAAATCGTGCGGGTGTCGTTTGCACAGATTAACGACAGGAAAGACGAGCTGGTGCACCCGCACATTAACGAGACCCTGCCGGCGGGCACGTTCGTCAATGCCGTCATGCTGAACGGCCTGGCAGCGCCCACCGGGAATCTCGGCCAACGCAATCCGCACCCGATCCTGTTGGAGCTTGTGGACTACGGCAATCTGCCGAATCGATTTTCACACCGTGTGAAATCCTGTCGGGTCATCGCCGCCGGACACGGTGAGCTTTCCGATGAACGCGCCTACATTCGGCTTGAGCGACTCAGTTGCGTTCTGCGCAGCGGCGAGGTGATCAGCAAAGAAGCCAAGGGTTATATCACCGGCGAAGACGGCAAGAACGGTCTCGCCGGCCTGCTGGTGACCAAGCAGGGCGCATTCGTGGCGCGATCGTTACTGTCGGGAATTTTTTCAGGCCTCGGCCGCGCCATCGGGCAGTCCTATTCAAACGTGTCCACATCGGCGCTTGGCACGGTGGAATCGATTGACCCCGGCGACATCGGCAAAGCCGGTGTTGCCGAAGGCCTGTCAACGGCCACAGAGCGTGTCGCCGACTGGTACCTCGAGCGGGCCGATGAGGTCTTCCCGTTCGTTGAAATCGAGGCTGGCCGTATTGTCACAGTGACCTTTACCGAAGATATCGATCTGGATGCCAACATGATTGAGAAGCACGTGCCATGAAATACGGAATACGGTGTGTGGTCAGGCTCTTGCTGACGCTGATGCTCGCAATGCACATGACGGCCGCGCACGCAGAGGACGCGCCGCAAGCCATCGCGAACGCGATGCCTGGCACCAACATCAGCAGCACGTCTGCCACGGTCATTGAGGGACTTTTCGAGGTCGTCGCCGGGGAAAACGTGTTGTACGTTGATACAAGTGGCCGCTATTTGGTGATCGGCAGTATCTACGACCTTCAAGAAGACGTGGATTTGTCGGCTGAACGCCGCGCTCAAGTGATGAGAACATCCGCTGTCACCGGCAGCAAAACCCCAAGCACGCCGCTGGAGACGTTACCGCTCACTGCCGCGATTACGACCGGTGATGGTGATCGCGCCTTGACCATTGTCACGGACCCACAATGCAGTTGGTGTCGCCGCCTGTGGATCGAATCTCTGGGCTCTCTTGACGGTGTGAGGATCAGACATTTGTTGCTGAACCCATCTGCTCAGGCGGTGGGCATTTTGTGTGCGAAGAAGCCCGGCAAGGCATTGAGCGAAGCCTTCAACATTGCCGTGACGACAGCCAAGACACCGGTCCCCAGCGCCCGCTGTGGACGACTGGCAAGAGCAAAAATCGCGCGCGTGCAGGCCTTTGCCGAAGAGATCGGCATCCTCGGCACACCCATCCTCATTCGCGACGATGGTGCCGTGCACGCCGGGTATCTGGGGCGCGCCGAACTCTTGAATTGGTTAGGAGGCTCGAGCGATGAGACGTAGAACCATTCCAGCAACACTTACACTGACCCTGCTCGCCGGCCTCGCCGTTGCGAGCGCGGCGGCCCCGGACAACGAACCACGAACCACTGCCGATGCGAACGGAGCGCGCCATCGTCTATGCCACCCCGATAAAGAACACCGTCATCTTGGAATTCAAGTTGTACGACAACAAGACCTGGTGCTGGCTTTACCTGAAAAAAGAAACGTGGGATGCGATTCGCGCCAACGGTGGTGAGTTACCGGAACACACGAACATAGGCCAACTGCAGTGCGAACGACGCTAGGAGAGGATGGATGATACGATTAAGAATCGGAGCAGCGCTATCGATGTTCACACTGTTGTTGTCGGGCTGTGCGGCGCTTCCCGATACCACGCTCGGTCACAAGTGCGGCATACCCGACGGTATAGGCTGTCAGAGCACCCAGGCGGTCTACGATAGAGCGCTCGCGGGCGACCTGCCCGGGCTCAATAGCATCGACCACACTGAGTTTGCACCGCGCCACGATCGCGGCGCCGAATTGCCACTGATCACGGATAACGTACCGAGCGTGCTTAGGACCAGCGCGTTGTATGCCCCGCCGGAGGAGCTGCGCATCTGGGTCAATCGCTGGCGCGACAACGACGGCGACTTGCACGATGACTCTTTTATCTACGTGTTGGTCGGTGAAGGTCAGTGGCTGGTGAGGGACTAAGGTGATGTCAGTCGCATTGTCCGAGCGCATCAGTCGTTTCAAAGAGTTCTTATCCGATCACATCTTTGAGAACGAGCCGGTTGCCAAGCGCGAACACGGCGCAGAACCGCCCACCAAAGCGCAGTGGCAATCGTTGCTGGCAAGCAAACGCTTCTCCACGACGCTGCCGTACGAATACTACGACGAGACACACGACTATTTTTACAATGATGATTCCTTCGGCTTCATGCTCGAGGTAACGCCGGCGACGTCTTTAAGCGAGGAAAACATTCGCGTGATTGCCGGCATCCTCGGCAACAACGTGGAGCCGGAGACCAATATTCAATTTCTCCTGTACGCTTCGCCGGACGTTTATCCCGCGCTGAATCGCTGGTACAAACAACGCGCATCTTTGGCGGCCCGCGAACGCCGAGAATGCGGCGACGGTGCAGACGAGCATCAGATTTACGAAGAACTGGCGCGCCGCCGCGTAGAGTATCTCGCCGGTGGTGTCTGGAAATCGTTCTTTAGCGACGAGGCGATGGTAGTGCGCGATTTTCGCGTGTTCGTCTGTGCACAAAGACCACTGCCGGAGAGCGGGCAACCGCGCGACACCGACATTGAGCAGCTGGATCGGCTCAGAAGCGGTCTGGTGGGTACCTATAAATCGGTCGGCCTGCAAACGAGGCGAGTAAAGGCCGAATCTTTCATCAACTTGATGGACACGCTGCTCAATCCACGAAACATAAGAACCGAACAGTTGCGGTGGCAGGAAGACGTGGAGATTCGTGAGCAGGTGTTGGACGGCGACACGGCGGTGTACGTCGGCGCCAAGGGTCTGCTGATCGAGAATGGTGAGGAAGCACGCGATGTGCGTTGTTTCGCGGTGCGCGAGTATCCACCCGCCTGGGCCGGCTGGCTCGGCACGGATCTGATCGGCGATTTCATGAACAACAATCGGCGCATCAGTTGCCCGTTCCTGACCACCGTGACGGTGCACTTTCCCGATCAGGTGCAGGCATCGGCCACGGCAAAAACAAAATCCATGCGCGCCACGCAGATGGCGGACACCGATGCGGGCAAACACGTGCCAAGTTGGGCAGACAAGAAACGCGAATGGCAGTTTGTGGCGCAAAAACTCGAACAGGGCCACACGCTCGCCAAGGTGAACTACCAAACGATCATTTTCGCGCCTCAGGGTCGCGGCAACCAGTGCGAGCAAGAATTGCTCGGCGTTTACAAGAGTGCTGGCTGGCAAATGACCAAGGAAAGCAACATAGCGATGCCGGCATTTCTCTCAGCACTACCGTTGTGTGCAGGACCGCGAATGGTGAAAGAGGCGCATACGCTGATACGTTGGCGATCCTTGTTGACCTGGACGGCCGCCAATATCGCACCGATGTTGGCAGAGTGGAAAGGGGACGGGTCGCCACTGCTGCAACTCATTGGACGACGCGGTCAGCTGATTTCGCTCGACCCGTGGCAAAACAAGGCCGGCAACTACAACATCGCCGTGAGTGCGGCGTCCGGCGCCGGCAAGAGTGTGTTCACCGAGGAACTGATTACCAGCGTACTGGGTGTCGGCGGTCGCGCCTGGGTGTTTGATCGGGGACGCTCGTACCAGCATCTTTGCCATCTGCTCGGGGGTCAGTTTATCGAGTTCAGTCCGCACAGCGACATCTGTCTCAATCCTTTTACCAATATCAAGAACTGGGCAGGCATCCCAGACAAAAAGTTACCGCTTAGCGACGACGAGCAGCAACAGCGCGACCGAGCCGGCGCCGAAGGCGTGATGCTGAAACACATCATTGCACAAATGGTGGATCCGGATAACACCCCGGATCAAATGACCATGGGCTGGATCGAGCGAGCGCTGAATACCGTTTGGCACGAGCGCGGTACTGAAAGCGACGTTACGGCGGTGCGCGATGTACTGGCCGCTTCCTCTGATGAGCGGCAACGGGATCTGGCGGATTCGCTGTACCCGTACACCAAAGACGGCTTTTTCGGACGCTACTTCAACGGACCCTCGAACCTCAATCTCAACAAGGACTTTGTGGTGCTGGAAACGCAGGAGCTCGACTCGCGTCCGGAACTGCAATCGGTGGTCGTGTTGCTGCTGATGTTGAAGATTACCCAGTCCATGTACCTGGGCGAGCGCGAACGCCGCAAGTTGTGCGTCATTGACGAAGCGTGGAAATTGATGGGGCGTGGCAACGCCGGTCAATTCATTGAAGAAGGCTATCGTACGGCACGGAAATTCGAAGGTTCATTCATGACCGTGACGCAGCGCGTCAACGATTACTACAAATCCGGTACCGCGCAGGCCGCGCTCGACAACGCCGACTTCATCTATTTGCTGCGGCAAAAGAAAGAGTCGATCCGGCAATTGATTGAATCCAAACGCTTACCGACGGGTGAGGAGAGCGAGGCACTACTGGCATCGATCAAAACACGTCAGGGCTTGTACTCCGAAGTGGCGGTTGTCGGGCCGGACGGCTTGGGCGTCGGCCGCCTGGTGCTCGATCCGTTCACCGAAAAGCTCTATTCCTCCAAGGGCTCGGAGTTTGAGGCCATCCAACGCGCCCTACGTGGTGGCCACACCCTGACCGAAGCCGTGACCGAACTGGCGGCCGGAGCCAGTCGATGACCGGGTTATCCACTAAGGAAAGAGCGCCGAGCACCGGCGTAGGCATCAAAATGATGTTGCTGGTCGGCTTGATCAGTGGCGTCATCGCGGCGCTGTCGACGCTGCTTGTCCAGTCCTTGTTGGCGCCAACGCCACTCAAAGTAGCGACCGTCGATGTGACGGGTCTGGTCACGAGTGAGATTTCCCGATTGCAAGAAGCCGGTATGGATTCGGCCAAAGCGGAGGCCTACGCGCACGTGTGGGGACCACTGCTCGATAGGTCCGTGCAGGACATCGCCGATGAATACGGTGTCGTGCTGCTGGTCAGTCCCTCGGTGGTTGCCGGTGCGCCGGATTTGACCGCCGTGTTAAAGGAGCGATTGGATCGTGAAGTCGAAGCCTTCCAATAGCCAGCGGCCGATGCTTCGCATCGTGACGTTACTGATGCTGCCGATGATGTTGTTACTGATCGCCGATCGCTTGGTCGCGCCACACTACCGGCTTGCCTACAACGAAAGCGACAGTCTCCCCGGTACCTTGTTCTTGGTGAGAATCGGCGAGCTGCCGACCTGCGGCCCGGATGCGGGCGAACACGCACAGTTTCGACTGCGCAACGACGCCCGCTGGTACCAGGGCGATCGGCTGCTGAAAGTCGCGAAGGGCTGTGCGGGCGATGTAATCAGTATCGTTGATCGGCAAATTTACATTAATGACTGGTTGGCAGGTGAGGCGGTACCGGCGCTAAACGATGGCACGCCAATGGCGATGATCACCGCCGGCGTCATCGCCGAGGGCCACTACTACATGTGGGCATCACACCCGGCAAGCTTTGATTCCCGCTACGCGGAATTCAATGTGATCCCCAGCCAGCAAATCATTGGCACGGCGACGCGGATTTTCTGATGAAACGCCTCACCGTCATGTTCGTCGTGTTGGCACTGTTTGTTCCAGCAGCAGCGCTGACCGAAGACTTAGGCGTGGTCGGCAAGACCTACGAAATCGCGGAGACGGATCTTGTAGATCATATCCAGGCTGAGCTGCGTGCCATGGAGGCGGATGGTCGCTTGGCCGAACAACAACAACTCATGCGAGAACGCGCCCTTGCAAGTGCCCGACGCCCGCCCGGGCGAACACTGCCGAGAGCCAGCGAATCGCGGTTCTTTCACATTGATCCCAGCGTGACCACTGACTACGACGTGGTCGATCACCTGGGCAACGTCATTTACACGGCAGGTACCACGGTCAATCCGCTGGAATACACGACCTTATCAACGCCGATTGTGTTCTTTGACGGCGATGACGAAAAACAAGCGACCTGGGTGCGAGAATTTCTCGGTGACACACCCGACCGCTATATGCCGCTCTTGACCAACGGATCGGCGATCGAGCTGATGCAAGCATGGAATATCCGTTTGTACTTCGATCAGCACGGCCGCTACTCGGAACAGTTAGGGATTACCGCGTTGCCGGCGATCGTGCGGCAAGAAGGGTTACTGCTGCGCGTTGATGAAATCGCGTTGGAGAAAAGTTAATGCAGACATTATTGCGAGGTTTTTGCAAAGGCGTGTTACCGGTATTCGCGATTGCGATAGTGATGTCGACCGTCTACTTGCCGCAGGCACGCCTGCTGGTCGTGATCTGGTTGTTGGGCGTTGCACTGATATGGCGATCGTCACCGAGGAGTGATGCATGAGCAGACCAAGGCGCGCATTGGGGATGAGCTGCTGGCAGTGGCTGATGTTGTTTAGCATGGCACTGTGGTCGGCCGGTGCTTCGGCAGGCAGCTGCAACGGGCGCTTTCCCAATCCCATCACCGATGTTTGTTGGAAGTGCATTTTTCCCATCAAGCTCGGCGGGATTCCATTGGCGACCCTGGGCATGGAAGACGGCACGAATGACGATCCGCCACTTATCTGTGCGTGTCCGGAACCGCCACCCGTCTTTTATCGTATTGGTCTGGGAATCAGTTTCTGGGAGCCCGCGCGAGTGGCGGAAGCGGTGCGAACGCCGTTTTGTTCACCGACGCTCGGTGGTGAGCAGTTGCTCGATGCCAGTCCACTGATGCGCCAAGGGGATGATTTTCGCGTCAGCGGTGACGAAGAGAAGGCCTTTTATCACGTGCACTGGTACAACTTTCCACTGTTCACCTGGCTGACCTTCCTCACCAACACAGTTTGCGATAGCGGCGAATCCTTCGATCTGGTGATGTTGTCGGAGTATGAGCCGACCTGGAATCGCGACGATCTGTCCATGATACTCAGCCCGGAGGCTGTGTTGTTTGCGAATCCGCTGGCACAAGCGGCCTGCAGTGCCGACTGCGTGGCCGCGTCTTCATCGATCGGCCCGCTCAATGCCTTGTTCTGGTGCGCGGGCTGTCAAAACAGCGTGTATCCGATGACCGGCAATGTGGCTGGCCACGAATCGGCACTGACCTCATCACTGTTAACCGTTCAGCGCATGCACACCAAGATGCACCGCTCTTTCATTTCGCTGGATATGGCGTCTACGGATTCAATGTGCGGCGCGCGAGCGCGTCCTATCATCAAGAAAGGTGCCTTCAAGACGCAGATGTTGTTGCCACGTGCGTACACATCGAACGCACAGTTCTACGGTGAGACCACGGCGCTGTGGGGCGCGGGCCGACAGTACCCTGTCCAGGGAGAGGATTTCAGCTACCTTATTTTTCGGAGACGTACGTGTTGCGCTTTCTAGTACTGGGGCTATCAATCGCTGCCTCGGTGGTTTTGGCCGATGACGTCGATCTTGAAAATGCGGCGGCGAGCGCCGATGCGCTGCAAGTGGAAACGCAGTCGGCGATCAAGGATGTCGATACCGTTGACGTGACCGAGACGCTGCCGACATTTGACGAGGCGATACGGCGATCGGCAACACTGCCAACCGGAATGTTCCCCAATCTTTCCGAGGAGCTCACGGATCCGAAGACGCTTTCAAGCATTGCGGATCTGATGGATAACGCCAATGAACTCGCCGCGGGTCTCGGGCTGCCGGCCGATAATAGTAGTCGCCCGTCGGTGTACGTGTTCGCGTCCTTTTCCATGCCGAAGGCATCACTGCGATCACTCATCGAACAAGGGGAACTCGCGGGTGTGCCGATCGTGTTACGCGGTTTGGTGAACAATTCGGTTGAGGACACGATGCGGGCCGTGCACTCCTTATATATAGAGGGTGAACGCCCAGAAAGGGGTGCGGTGATTGATCCGACGTTGTTTGAGCGATTCAGTGTCTCACAGGTGCCGAGCGTGGTCGTCGCGGAAGCCGCCGCCGGACGCTGCTCCCCTGAGTCTTGTCCGGCGCCGAGGCACACCAAGATTGCCGGTGACGTACCGCTTCGTTACTCGCTGGATCGCATTGCACTTGCGAAGCCTGAGTTTCGACACGAACTGCGGCTGTTAATGAAGAAACTCGAACCGGAGCGGGCGTGGTGAAGAGGGTTTTGTCATTACTGCTGATCATGGTTGCGGCGAGCGCTGGCGCGCAAACGCAGCAAGATCACGCGGACGACGCCACCAACTGGGGCAGTGACAATAATGCGCCGGTCGTTGAGGCGACAGAAACGCCCGAGCCGGCCGCGATTGTGCCGGGCTATGAAGGGACCGCAACGCCGCTCAGCGATTACTACGAGCGGCAAAGCGCTGGGGACCTCGAGGCAGATGGCATCAATGCTGCCATCGTATCGCCGGACCCGACCACGGAATACGCCTGGGATCAGGCCAATACACCCATTCTCGAGTTTAGTGAGACCGACCCTTTGTTGGTGGACTCCTGGGCGATTCAGGACAACACCACCGTTGTCGAGGGGGAGTTGGTGATGACCCGAACCGATTGTGTCGACGGTGACGTCGGGACTCCGGAAACCACCATCGAACGGTGTACGGCATGGACGCTTGCCGAAGAGGCCTTCTGCGATAACGCATTGGACGTCACGGTGGACGTGAACTCTGCGACTTACACGGCAGTTCTTAGCATATGGAACGATGCCGGAAGACCGGCCAGCGGAAGGGGGCTCTTGATCCTTCCAAACCTGAATGACCCGAACTGGCGGAAAGACTGGGGTATTGGTACCAACGGCGAATACATCGGCGAAGCGTTTGTTAGCCAGGCTTTTGGTTTGCCGGCGGGTTTTGATTGCTCATCGATCACGAACATCGATATCGATCCCGCGGGCAACTTTACCTACATAGACCCGCCGGTCTGCACGTCGGCGGGAGCCGTGTGGGGCGAGGTTCTTTACAATTCGGGGCCACGCAGCGGCGGGACCATTACCTATACACTCACCGCAGCTGCGGCACCGGTTTACACCGATACCTGGACCGGCGGCTGCCCGGCGCTGATGGATGAGTGTGAAGCGCAAGCGCCGGCGGCGTGCATCGATGGGCCGGAAGAACGTCTGATTACGGCGTCAAACGGCGAATCCTATCCGGTGTTTCGCGATTGCTGGCGCTATCGCACACCGCTGCTGTGTGCCGGGAGCGTGACAACGGACGCCGGCTATTGTGATGAACTGTTGGCGCGTGGCTGCAGTCCGTTGGACACCGAATGCGTTGATGGCACGTGCGAACACACCTACGAGTGTCCGCTGGACGGTTGGACCGAGCCTGCAGAGGATTGCTCCGATACCACCTTCGGACTGTCGGGCATTGAGTTTGATACCAGTGTCGAGCCGAGCACGGAATTCGGTCAGGCGGCCGCCAATTTGCAGGCCATGGAAGAAGCTGTGCTCGACATGGACAGTGCTGGCGTGAGCTGCACCGAAACACCGGCCGGCTCCGGCGAATACGATTGTGTCGGCGAGTTGCTGATCTTCAACGGTGAAGACTTACGCTGCAAGAAAAAAGCCTTAGGGTTTTCGAACTGCTGCAGTCGAGACGGCTGGGGTCTTGGCTGGGCTGATCGTTGCAACAGTGAAGAGGAACAGCTGCGACTCGCCCGCCAAGAAGGCCAGTGTGTCTACGTTGGCAGCTATTGCAGTGAAGACTCGATATTCGGCTGCCTCGCGAAAAAAGAGACGCACTGTTGTTTCCGATCAAAACTTGCCCGAATTATACAAGAGCAAGGTCGCGAGCAATTGGGGCTCGACTGGGGCGGTGCGAAGTCACCGGAATGTGACGGCTTTACCGGCGAACAACTGGCCGCTTTGGATTTTAGTGTCATTGATTTTGGCGAGTACTTCGCCGATGCCTTCGCCAATATCACCGGCAGTCCGGATAACGCCACCATGGAAAGCATCATCGATGCCTATATTGCGACCCTGTCCGGCGCCTCGGCAAGCGGCTGCAGCCAGTTCGATCCCGGCTACCCGGACTGTTAGCCGCATGACCGTCAAGCGCCTACATCGACTCCTTATTATCGGACTTGCGGGTGCACTGAACGCCACCGCGTCCGCACAAAACGCGGTGGACTTAAGCGTGATGCCGCCAACGGATCAAAGCACACAGCAAGCAGCCAATGGCCGATGGTTTGGCGACGCTGAGCGCGGCTGGTTCTGGTACGAAGATCCGCCAACAGACGTGGAAAAGCCGGCTTCGGTGATGCCACTGGTCGCCACCATGCCAAGCGACCCACTTGCCGAACTTGAGGCGCTGCAAGCGGCGGTTGAGCGGTCCAAAGCCCTGGCGGTGTTGCACCCGACAGCGCCCAATATTCGTGCCTGGATGGAGTTAAACGCCGCAGTGCAACGTCGCGCCACGCTGTTCGCGGATGTCACGCAACGCGTGGTGTGGTCAACGCCATCGCTCGATCAAAGCCTGGTGCGGCCACACTCTCAGGAAGGCTTGAAGGCCTGGACCGCGGCACGAACAGAATCAACAAGCACTGCGATTCGCGAGATCGCACAAACCTACGGTCTTTTCTTCGTTTTCTCGAGCGACTGTCCCTACTGCCGACAAATCGCACCCTTCTTGCAACGCTTTGCACGAACCTACGACTTCAAACTTATTCCGATCAGTCTTGACGGCGGTACCTTGGCCGAATTTCCGGATGCTCGGTATGAGCCCGCCATGAAAGCGCGCCTCGGTGTTGAAGTCACGCCGGCCATTTTTCTGGTGGATCCGTCGGCCGGCCATGTACAGCCGATCGCGTACGGCGTGATCAGTGTCAGTGAATTGGAAACCCGAATCATGCGTCTGTTCAAGATGACGCCCGGTCAGATGACTTACAACGTGTATGACGCCGGAGGCGCCCAACAATGAAACGACGAGCAGGTTTCACAGGCATTGCAGCCACACTCTTGATGTTTGGCACGACCGTCGCGCAAGCTGACCTTGAAAGCGATCTCAATACCTTTGTCGATCAGCTGGGTGGCTCGGCAAGCCTGACCAGTCCGACCGCGTTTGAAGGACAGGGTTATCGCTATCTGAACGGCGGCCAGGTGTTTGTTCGGGTACCGAATCAGCAGGTCAACTTGTACAGCTACCGCGCACCCAACTACAACGCGGGTTGTGGCGGCATCGACATGTTCGGCGGTGGTTTCGCGTTTCTGGACGCAGGCGAGTTGGTGCAGGTTCTAAAGGATGTCGGTTCTAATGCAGCTTCGTACGCATTCATGCTGGCGCTGAGAACGATTTCCAGCCAAATCAGTAACACCCTGGGCGAGAATTTCGATTGGCTGTTAAAAAACCAGGGCATGAGTTTCAACACCTGCGAGCGCGCGCAATGGGCGGTGAACTCGGCGCTTTCCGGGGAGGTGCTGGGCACGCAAACCAGCGTTTGCATCAGCCAAAGAACATCAACCCTGGGTGAGACCTACACAGAAGCGCGTAAAGCCTGCACCGCCTCCGGCGGACAACAAGAAGCGTCGATCAACACCGATGAAGCGCGTGAGTCAGCGTTCATCGAAGGCAATCTCGTGTGGATGTTCATGGACAAGAGCGACCTTTTTGCTGACGATACCGACATGCGCGAGCTGGTCATGTCGGTCACCGGCAC
>TARA_R110002049_G_scaffold25557_8_pt1 | contig 13823 bp, 11 predicted proteins | sample TARA_R110002049 | Tara Oceans TARA_R110002049 (sample SAMEA4396941) | marine metagenome | biome: Polar Biome; feature: [SRF] surface water layer (ENVO:00010504); material: water (ENVO:00002006), including particulate matter (ENVO:01000060) such as... | depth 5 m | reverse complement strand
ACAGGCTTATCAACGCTTACTGTCTGCAAGTCTTCCGGCGAGCCGTAACAGTATTGAACAACCGCCTGCATAACAGGACGCTCACCCGTTGCACCCGCTTTGGGAACGCAATCGTCTGTTTGACTGATTACATAGCCCAGGCAGGCGATCGCCAGGATGAGAACCCCGAGGATGCTATTCAAAATCTTGTAGCGCAGTTTCATATCACCTCCACCCTTTTCGGGCTAACTATGCCCTATTGGCATACTCATCAGAACGCAGCATAGGGCATCATGCAACAAAGATTTAGTGATGCATTGATGCAGCGCCTTTAATCGCGCTACAAAGTTGCGCTTCAGTCTTTCGAGATTTTCAGATTCCAGTCCGGCCCGGATGCAATTCCAAAGCTCGCTGCGTAGTTACCCTGGTTAAGCGCCAGCGATACCCGGTTTAAACTATTCAGATACAGGAGCGGCTTGCCGAGAGGGACCTTGCCGAACATCCGGAAGTACGGCAGCGATTGCCTGAGCACAATCCGCTCGCCTTCTGAAATTTCAATCGACAGGTTATCGCCAGGCTCAAGCCCGAGTTTCGCAAACGTCTCGCGATCGATGTTGGTCCAGATGTTGCCGAATTGTGGATCGAGAATCTCGATATTGCCGAGCACAACACCATCGCGGTAGCTTGGCTTCTGGTACGCAATAGTGACCACCTCAGCGGGCAATTGACGGCCAACCTCGGCAAACGTAATGACACCGGACGCCAATCTTGCGCCGGTATAGGCGTACACGTCGCGACCGTGAAACGTGTACGACTTTTCAGAATTTTTCAGCCGATTCACGGCTTCATCGATTTCCCGCACAGCGTCGATACCAAGTTGCTCGGCCACGGCAGTCAGGCTGCCGTTGTCAGGTGAAACAAAGTAATGTCCTGATTGCGTCCGCAAAACGACAGACTTGCGCGGCGTGCCAACGCCCGGATCGACGACGGATACGAAAACCGTACCTTTGGGCCAGTACTCGGCAACCTGTGCCAGGCGCAGCGATGCTTCCCAAATATTGAATGCGGGCACTTCATGCGTGAGATCGTAGATATCGAGGTCGGACGATACGCCGACAGCCACGCCCTTCATCGAAGCAACGGCTGCGTCCTTAACACCGAAGTCCGATTGCAGCACAAGCGGATCGGCCGACCAGGCGCCGGTGCTTAACAGCGACACAATAACAGCGCACGCAAGTTGTACTCTTCTCATAACGACCACCTCCGGGCTAAAAAAACGGCCGGGCACTGTTGTGTACTCGACCGTGTAGTTGTAGCTCAGTATAGCCGCAGAGACGAGTCAGGGAACAGGCCTCCTCCCGCTGCCGCCAAGCGTTCTGGCTCAGATCACAAACATATCCATGAACTCGTTGACCGGCGTGTTGTGCAGAGTATCCGCATCCTTGCACAGGCTGAAGATGGCTTCGCTACGGCCTTTCGGGAAGCGTGTAGCCAGATTGCTCTGGAACTTCGCTTCCAGCACCGGAATACCCTCGTCGCGCCGCCTGCGGTGGCCAATCGGATATTCGATCTCAACCTTGTCCGTGCTGCTGCCGTCCTTGAAGAATACCTGGATGGCATTTGCGATCGAGCGCTTGTCCGGGTCGTGATACTCCTTGCTATAGCGCTTGTCCTCGAGGATCTCCATCTTGCCGCGCAGTTCGTCGATGAGCGGATTCGCGGCATGGAAATCGTTCTCATAGTGCTCTGCGACCAGATTGCCGAATATCAGCGGCACCGCGGTCATGTATTGCAGGCAGTGATCGCGGTCAGCCGGATTGGCCAGCGTGCCTTCCTTGGAAATGATTCGGATAGCCGACTCATGCGTCGTGATGACGATTTTCTCAATCTCGTCGAGACGATCCTTGACCTCGGGGTGTAAGCGGACCGCTGCCTCGCAAGCCGTTTGCGAGTGAAATTCGGCGGGGAAGCTGATCTTGAAAAGAATATTCTCCATGACGTAACTGCCGTAATCGCGCTGAAACTTGAATTCGCGATCTTTCTTGTCCTTGAGCTTGAGATCGGCGTTGGTATGGCTGAAGGACACGTCGTAAAAGCCCCACTGCGGTGCCGTCAACACACCGGGTATGCCCATTTCACCGCGTATTGACATGTCGGCAAGGCGGACTGCGCGGGAAGTCGCATCACCTGCGGCCCAGGACTTGCGTGAACCCGCGTTCGGCGCATGCCGGTAAGTACGCAAGGAAGAACCATCGACCCAGGCCTGGGAAATTGCCGCCATGATCTGTTCGCGGTTGCCACCCAGCATATGCGTAACAACAGCGACCGACGCAACGCGTACCAGCAAGACGTGACACAAGCCAACGCGGTTGAAGCTGTTCTCAAGCGCCAATACACCCTGAATCTCATGCGCCTTGACCATGGCTTCAAGCACGTCGTTCATTGTCAGCGCGGGCTTGCCATGCTCAAGATTCCGCTGCGACAGATGATCGGCGACTGCGAGAATGCCGCCGAGGTTGTCCGACGGGTGCCCCCACTCAGCGGCCAGCCACGTGTCGTTGAAATCGAGCCAGCGAATGATGCAGCCGATATCCCAGGCGGCTTTCACTGGATCGAGTATGTACTGGGTGCCTGGTACGCGCGCGCCATTTGGCACAACCGTGCCGGGCACCAGTGGGCCGAGATGCTTGGTGCACTCGGGAAAACGCAGTGCCAGCAAACCGCAACCAAGGGTATCCATCAGGCAGTTGCGTGCGGTATCCATTGCCTCGGCCGAATCAATCTTGTAATTGATGACGTAGTCGGCGATGTCCTGAATGACCTGATCGTAGTCAGGGCGTACGTTGGATTCGACATTTGAACTCATTGAATAGGATTTCCGTTCTGGGGGTTAAAAAAACAGGAATGGCTTCAGCGGTCAGCCAGCGGTGTTACGGTGCGCGGAGCAGGACCGATATATTCGGCATTGGGACGAATGATGCGATTGTCTGACCGTTGTTCAAACACGTGCGCCGCCCAGCCCGTGGTCCGCGACATCACAAATATTGGCGTAAACAACTTCGTCGGAATACCCATGAAGTGGTAGGCGGACGCATGGAAAAAGTCCGCGTTGCAGAACAGCTTCTTCTCGCGCCACATGACCTCTTCGCAGCGTACCGAGACCGGGTATAACACTTCGTCGCCAGTTTCCTCGGCGAGTTTTTCCGCCCAGGACTTGATTATGCCGTTGCGCGGATCAGACTCTGTGTAGACAGCATGTCCAAAGCCCATGATTTTTTCCTTGCGCTGCAGCATGCCCAGAATGGCTTGCTCTGCTTCGTCCGGCGAACTCCACTGCTGAATCATTTCCATCGCCGCTTCGTTTGCGCCGCCGTGTAGCGGGCCGCGCAATGAACCAATTGCGCCGGTTATGCAGCTATGAATATCGGAGAGGGTTGATGCACAGACACGTGCCGTGAACGTCGAGGCATTAAACTCATGTTCGGCATAAAGAATCAGCGACACCTGCATTACCTGTTCATGCAGCGCGCTTGGCGCCTTGTCATGCAGAAGATGCAGAAAGTGCCCCGCAATGGAGCTAGCGCCCGTATCCATGCTGATCCGCACACCGTCGTGGCTGAATCGATACCAGTAAGTAATCATCCCTGGCAAGGTTGCGATCAGCCGATCGGCCGCATCTTTTTGCTGAGTGAAACTGTCTTCCGTTTCGAGATTGCCGAGAAACGAAACTCCGGTACGTAGAACATCCATCGGATGCGCCGTTGCCGGTATCCGTTCCAGCACTTCACAGAGCGCGGGCGGCAAGTCGCGCAAACCGGTCAGCTTCTTTTTGTAGTCATTCAATTGCTGCTGATTGGGCAACTCGCCGTTAAAGAGCAGGTAAGCCACCTCTTCAAACTCACAGTTTTCCGCCAGGTCATCAACTTCGTAACCAAAGTAAGTCAGGCCGGAATGGCCCATCGCGACTGTACAGATTGCCGATTTACCGGCTATCTGGCCGCGCAACCCGGCGCCGCCCGCTTTCTTGTCAGCCATAGTTATCTCCTTTTACTTCTTTGTTCCGAACAGTTTGTCTAGCTTCTGTTCGAAGTCGTGATAGCCAAGAAATTCATACAGCTCGTCGCGCGTCTGCATGCTCTTTATCGCTGCACTCTGGGTGCCGTCACTACGGATGGTACGAAACACGTTCAGTGCCGCCGCATTCATTGCACGAAACGCCGACAACGGATACAAGGCCATACGAATATCGACCTCGGCCAGTTCGCTTGTTGTGTACATTGGCGTCATGCCGAATTCCGTAAGGTTCGCAAGCACAGGTACCGAAACCGCATCAGTAACTTGTCGGTACAGACCGATTTCGGTCATCGCTTCCGCAAAAATAGCGTCTGCGCCGGCTTCCTCGTAGGCGCGAATCCGCTCCAGCATCGGCTCCATTCCTTCAACAGCCAGCGCATCCGTCCGCGCCATGACCACAAAGTCCGGGTCGGTTTTCGCGTCCACCGCGGCCTTGATCCGGTCCACCATTTCCTGCGTTGAGACTATATTCTTGTTTGGCCGATGCCCGCAGCGCTTCTGACCCACCTGGTCCTCGATATGCACGGCCGCAACGCCTGCGCGCGTCATTGACTTGATCGTGCGCGCAATACTGAAAGCACCGCCCCAACCGGTATCGATATCAACCAGCAACGGGACATCGGTTGCGCTCGTGATTCGACTTGCATCCTCCAGCACATTGTCGAGCGTAGTCATTCCCAGATCAGGCAAACCGTAGGACGCATTGGCAACACCAGCGCCGGATACATAGATAGCCTGGAAGCCGACTTGCTCCGCCATCAGCGCCGCGTAGGCATTGATAGTGCCGACAATCTGCAGCGGCTTCTCCGCTTCCATTGCCAAACGAAACCGTTGGCCAGCAGATGTACTCATGTGTTTTCTCCATTGGGCGTATCGATAAGATGTTGTTCGAAATTTCGTCGCGCGTTGCGAATATGCCGGCGCATCAATATCTCGGCCAGCTCGCCATCGCGATCGCGAATGGCGTCAAGAATCATTTGGTGTTCCGCCAATGCGATTGCAGGGCGGCCGATACGGTTCGAAAACTTGTATCGGTAAAGCCGCATGAGCTGGTAGTGGTCTTCGCACAGGCTAATACGCAGTAGTTCGTTTCGGCTGCCAACGGCGATGCGAAAATGGAAATCGAGATCGCCTTCTTGCTTGAAATACTCGGCTCCGTCCTTGCGCTGGATTTCCTGCTCGTGGCGCTTCAGCAGCACTTCGAGCTCCTGAATCTCTGTGTCGCTCATATTGGCGGCAGCAAGGCGACTGGTCATACCTTCGAGCGCTTCGCGCACGAGGTAGAGTTCGACCAGTTGCTGGCGAGACAGGGCCACAACCCGGGCGCCGGCATTGGGCGTATTGATTACAAGGCGCCGACTTTCGAGCCGCCGCAGAGCATCGCGCAATGGCCCCCGGCTGGTCCCGAAGCGCCTGGCAAGCTCCGGTTCGCGAAGTTTTGTGCCCGGCTCGAGATCGCCTGTAACGATTGCATCCTGCAGTGCTTCAAAGACGCGGGCGGACAGGTTTTCGTGCGCTGGCTGCAATGCCTGAACCAAGAAAAGGCTCCAAATTGTTAACAATTATGGCGAAGTGGCGCGATTATGGGCCTTCAATCGCAATTTTTCAATCCAAATGTTAACAATATTACCTCAGGCAGTACGTTTTACCCTGGGCCTCTGGACTCAGAAGTCTTCAGCCTTTGTCACGCTGCGCCCAGCGCACGGTCGATGTCTTCATAGGGCAAACCCACGTACTGTTCCGCCATCACCCGGCGCCCCGCTTCAGAACCCAGGTAGTAACTTAGCTCCGAATCCATGAACCGCGATAGCGTCGAACCGTTCATACCCTGAACGTCTACGTCACCAAACTGGTGCAGCATATTGGTCATCCACCATGAGAATCGCTCGCCGTGCCAGACGCGTCGCAGGGCTATTTCCGAGTAGTGCGCAAGGCACTTGGCGTCATCCTTCGTATAACAACGCACCAGTAGCCTGTAGAGTGTCGCGACATCCGAGGCGGCGAGGTTGAGCCCTTTGGCGCCCGTCGGCGGCACTATATGAGCCGCATCACCCACGAGGAAGAGATTGCCGTATTGCATTGGCTCGCAAACGAATGACCGTAGAGGCGCAATACTTTTTTCCAGGCTGGGACCCATCTGCAAACGTTCAGCACAGGCCAGCGGCAGACGCTTCTTGAGTTCGCTCCAGAACCTGTCGTCGGACCAGTCCTCAACTTTCTCTGCGAGCGGCACCTGGAGGTAGTAACGGGATCGGGTAGAAGAACGCTTGCTGGCCAATGCGAAACCACGTTCACTCTTGCAGTAGACGATCTCGTGACTGACAGGCTCAGTCTCGCTCAGCAACCCCAGCCAGCCAAACGGATACGTTCGCTCATGCTCGGTGCGCTTTTCCGCCGGGATTGTCTGACGCGCAATGCCATGAAAGCCGTCGCATCCGGCAACGTAATCGCAATTGAGTTCGTAGTCTTCACCTTCATGTTGAAACATTACTGACGGCTTGTTTGATTCTACAGAGCGAATCTCCGTTACCGCCGACTCATAGAAGGTTTCAAATCCTGCGGCTGATCGTGCCTCCATCAGGTCACGGGTAATTTCCACTTGCCCGTAACAAACAACCGTGGAGCCGCCCGTGCAACGCGCTATATCGATGCGTTCCTGCTTGCCGTTAACCGAGATACTGAACCCTTCGTGCACCTCGCCCTCGCTGTCGAGACGGCTGGCAGCACCGGCCTCGCGCACGAGTTCAACGAAACCCTGCTCCAGAATGCCGGCACGTATGCGCCCGAGTACGTAGTCACCACTGGCTCTTTCGACAATGACATTGTCGATGCCCCGTCTTGCCAGTAGCTGTCCTAGCAGCAGGCCGGCGGGTCCGGCACCAACGATCGCGACCTGGGTATTCAGCGTTTTCATGAGCTCGCCCCTGAATTCTCAAAGATTGCGAACCGGAGTGGCAGCAATACCTTCGCTGATTGTCCGCCACGCTGCCGGGGCCGTGAATTCAATTTCAGCACTATTAGTTGTACTATTCAGTCAATCCTGAATAACAAACACATACACCAGGCCGCAACGCGGCTGCTGCCGAATCGCAAACTGATGAAATCCATCCCTCATTTTGGTCTGTACGGCGAAGCCTCTGTCGAACCCGAGCATGAGTTCGTGCACATCGAGACCATTGCAGCACGGAGTACAAGCAACGACTGGCGCATCGCAGCGCATCGACACAGTGCACTTTTTCAAGTCTTGCTCATAGAAAACAAGGCGTTTGAGGCAAGCCTGGATGATCAGCAGTACCTGCTGCCCGCCCGCTGCGCCATCACAGTGCCGGCCGGCACTGTGCACTCTTTCACTTTCAAGCCGGACACCCGAGGCCTGATCCTTTCGGTCTCGGATAATCTCTTCCGTGGCCGCAATCCACACGGCTCCCGCGAATCATTCGAGTCCGTCATACAGGCCGCGCAGATCGCACGCTTCGAAAGGGATAGTGTACTTTTCGGTCAACTTCGCGACTACATGTCACGCCTGCACACCGAATTTCTGAACCAGAGCATTGGCTCCGAGCTACTGCTGCAATCATGGACATGTATCGTTCTGATGAGTATTAAACGACAGCTCACCAGCCAGCATCGCGGCAAGCCGCATCGGCATTCCAGCAATGCAATGCTGGAGAATTTTCGCCGTTTGGTCGAAGAGAATTTTGACCGTCACCTGACGGTCAATCAGTACGCGCGTGCACTTCACACTTCGGTTTCCAGCCTGAATCGTTGCTGCAGGGAGCACCTTGATCAAACTGCCAAACTTACCATCCAGAATCGGCTGCTGGTTGAGTCCAAGCGACGTCTGATCTACACCAGCAAGCCGGTCGACAGCATCGCTGCCGACCTGGGATTCAAAGACCCGGCCTACTTTTCACGGTTCTTCAAGAAACTAACCGGGTGTCCGCCAGGTACCTTCAGGCGCGCAGCGCAAAAAAATTAAACGGCCGGAATAGCAGGCGCAGCGCTTACTCACTTGTTGGTCAGTCGGCTCGCGGCAAGTCAGCTTCTACTCAGGGCTCACGCGCAAAAAGACTGCCACCCGATTCGGCTGCGCTGGCACGTTCCCTGAAGGCCGCAAACAACTCCCTGCCAAGGCCATGCTGCACAGGCGCGATAACTTCTGCTTCGCGAGCCGCAATATCATCGCCCGCGACCTGTAGTGTGCCGGAACGCACATCGACCGTTACAACATCGCCATCGCGTACCTTGCCAATGAGCCCACCGCACATCGCTTCGGGGGTTACCTGTATCGCCGCCAGCACCTTGCCGGACGCACCGGACATGCGTCCGTCTGTCACCAGCGCTACCTTGAAGCCCCTGTTCTGCAGCACCCCAAGATAAGGAGTGAGTTTGTGCAGCTCGGGCATTCCGTTGGCACGCGGCCCCTGGTATTTGAGAACCGCGACAAAGTCTCGCTCAAGCTCATCGTTGTTGAACGCGTCTATAAATGCCTGCTGCGAATGAAAAACGACAGCCGGAGCCGTGATAGTGTGGTGGTCCGGATCAACAGCCGACGCTTTAACGATAGCCCGACCGAGATTTCCCGATACCAGTCGCAAGCCGCCCTCCGCAGCAAACGGCGCCTTCGCACTGCGCACGATGTCGGTATCGAGCGATGCGTCTACCACGGCCCGCCAGCCCAGCGTACCACCTTCTACGTTTGGTTCTTTGCAAAAATCCGCCAGCCCCGAACCGAGGATTGTCTGGACGTCATCGTGCAGCAGCCCTGCGGCCAGTAACTCAGACATGACAAAGCCAAGCCCGCCAGCGGCGTGGAACTGGTTAACGTCGGCAAGACCATTGGGGTAAACGCGACACAACTGGGGTACGACTTCCGAGAGCTCTGAGAAGTCCTGCCAGTCGATAACAATGCCCGCCGCGGCCGCGATAGCAACAAGATGCATCGTATGATTGGTCGAACCGCCGGTTGCCAGCAGTCCAACGATGCCGTTAACCAGCGCTTTTTCACTGACGATCTCAGCCAGCGGGCGATAGTCTTGGCCCAAATTTGTTCCTGATAAAGCCACGCCGACGGCTTCCTGCGTGAGCAGGTCGCGTAATTCCGTACCGGGATTTACAAACGATCCGCCCGGCAGCTGCAAGCCCATGAATTCCATGAGCATCTGATTGCTGTTCGCCGTGCCATAGAACGTGCAGGTTCCGGCGGAATGATACGAAGCGGACTCGGCAGCGAGCAATTCATCGCGGCCGATTTTACCGCTCGCATACTCTTCGCGAATGCGGGCCTTCTCCTTGTTGCCCAGCCCTGACACCATCGGCCCGGCCGGCACGAACACGGTGGGCAAATGCCCAAACGATAATGCACCGATTAACAACCCCGGAACAATCTTGTCGCAAATGCCGAGGCAAAGTGTCGCGTCAAACATATCGTGAGACAGCGCCACCGCGGTCGCCAAGGCGATAACGTCACGACTGAACAGTGACAGATCCATGCCGTCCTGACCTTGTGTCACGCCGTCGCACATAGCTGGCACGCCACCCGCTACCTGCGCGACCGCACCCCGGCTCGTAGCCGCTTTCTTGATAGTGTCGGGATAAGTTGCATAAGGCTGATGTGCGCTCAACATGTCGTTGTAGGCAGTGACGATGGCGATGTTCGGCACTTCGCCACCGGACAAGGCCTGCTTGTCGGAAGCACCGCTGGCAGCAAATCCGTGCGCCAGGTTGCTGCACGACAGACGGCTTCGCGATGGACCGTCGCTCGCGGCACGATGCATTCGCGCAAGATAAGACTGCCTGCTCTCAACACTGCGACGCTCGATGCGACGCGTAACTTCAATCACTGTCTTGTTCATTTTTTCTACCTAGGGCGCCCAGAATGTAAAAACCGGTACGCATTCTTGTCTTAGTAAATGTGCGACTGGCAGGTCGCTGTCTGTCGCGATAGCTTCCTCAAGCCGCGCGCGCTTTTCTGCGCCGAATATCAGCAACAGGATTTCATCGCTTCTTAGTAGTGCGGCCAGCGTCATACTCAATCTTGGGTAGGGACTGCTGGGGGTGTGAACCGGTAAGAACGATGCGCCACCTTCCAGATCAAGCCCGTCCTGCACGTTGTCGGCGTCAGGGAACAACGACGCAAAGTGTCCATCTGTACCCATGCCCAGCAGCGCCCCAGCAAATGGCTGCGGCAACTCTTCAATTTCCTTGTTCAGCGATGCGCAGCGACTCTCGAGCGAACAGGCAGGATCAAAGTAGGAAACAATCTTTGCATAACGTGCCCTCGACACGGCGAGTGACTCTCGCAACATCTTTTCATTGCTGTCAGGATGCTCAGGTGGGACCCAGCGCTCGTCGCTTAGCAGGACATCAACCCGATGCCAGGCAAGCTCCTTGTGCGAAAGATAAGCATAGACCGGCGCGGGCGAACTGCCACCGCTGACGATGAGCGATGCGCGCTCATTATGTTCGAGTCGCCGATGCAGGGCACTGGCGATACGCCGTCCTGCTGCCTGTGCCGCGTCCGAACGATTATCAAACTCAAGCAACTGCACGGCCTAGTTCTCCGGTTTCCAGGAGCGCCCGTCGCGATCAAGCAGGGACGATGCATCCGCCGGTCCCCAGCTCCCGGCAACGTAGGATGAAATTTTCTGCCGCGAAGTGGCCCAGCTATCGATGATCCCATCCACCCAGCGCCAGGCTGCCTCCACTTCGTCACGGCGCATGAACAATGCCGTGTTACCGCGCAGCACTTCCATCAGCAGGCGCTCATAAGCGTCGGGATAGCGAATGCCGAATGTCTCGGCAAAACTCAGGTCCAGCGACACGGGCCGCAGGTCAAAGCCGCCGGGACCCGGCTCCTTGGCCATAATGGTCAACTGCACACCCTCGTCGGGCTGCAAGCGAATTCGCATGAGATTCGGGCGTACGTTGAATTCCTGCTCCGGGAAAATTGAATGCGGCACGTCCTGGAACTGGACGACAATTTCTGAATGTTTGGACCTTAGTCGCTTGCCGGTACGCAGGTAGAAGGGAACACCGGACCAACGCCAGTTCTCAATTTCAAGTTTCAGCGCAACAAAAGTTTCGGTGCTGCTCTCTTTGCTTTCCAGCTCATCCAGGTAACCCGCTACCGTTTCGCCTCCAATTGCGCCAGCCGAGTACTGACCGCGCACTGTGCTTGTTTGCACGGCCTCCGCCGAAATCGGCTTGAGAGACCGCAGCACCTTGATCTTCTCGTCACGCACCGCGTTCTGCTCAAGGCTGGACGGTGGCTCCATCGCGAACAGGCATACGAGTTGCAACAGGTGGTTCTGCACCATGTCACGCAGCGCGCCCACCCGGTCATAAAACTCGACACGCCCTCCTACCCCGAGATCTTCCGCAACGGTAATCTGGACGTGATCAATAGCACTACGGCGCCACAGTGGTTCGAACAGCGAGTTGCCAAAGCGCAATGCGAGCAGGTTTTGCACGGTCTCTTTGCCGAGGTAGTGATCGATGCGATAGACCTGGTCCTCGGCAAAACAGGCGCCGACGGCGTCATTAATTTCGCGGGCCGACGCAAGGTCGCGACCCAATGGCTTTTCAAGAACAATGCGACTTGATTCGCTGATCAACCCGTTCGACTTCAACCCAAGCGCAATGGGCCCAAACAGGCTGGGCGCCGTTGCGAGATATGCCACCCGAACTCGCTGGTCGGCAACACCCAGCAATTCAACAAGGTCTTCCCAGTGTTCATGATCGAGCGCATTGGCGGCGACGTAGTGCACGCGTTGTGCAAAACGCTGCCAATGGGCCTCATCGAATTCACCTTCGCCGAGATTGCGTCGCAAAGCCTCCTCAACGCGGGACAGGTAGGACTCGCGGCTTAACGAGCCCCTGCTGGTTGCGATAATGCGACTGTCGCCGGTAATTTGCTCATCGCGATCGCGGTGATACAGCGCCGGCAACAGTTTGCGCATGGCGAGGTCGCCCGTGCCGCCAAAAATGACAAGATCAAACGTCTCGACCGGTATTAATTGGGCCATGGAACCCTCTAATTTCCTGAAAGTTTGCTACAAATGTAACAATCACGCATCATTTGAGTGGCAACTGTGCCTGATTTTCTGTAATTTTACTACATGTTGTCTAGAATTTCCGATGCCCTCCCCGCCTTGAGCCGCGCTGAGCAAAAGGTCGGTCAGTGGATCCTCAAGCACCCCAAAGAGGCGCTCAGTGCCAATCTTGCGCAGCTCGCGCGTGACTGCGGCACCAGTCAGCCGACTGTCGTGCGATTCTGCCGCCACGTTGGCCTGGGCGGTTTTCGTGAGCTTGGTCTGCGCCTTGCCGAGTCGATGAGTACGCCAGGTAGCCACCTGCACCGGGATGTCGACCTCGACGATTCGATTAGCGACGCTGCAACCAAAGTTGTCGACGCGTCTATCCAGTCGCTGGTCGACCTGCGCGCACAGTTGTCGCAAATGCCCATTGAGGCGGCTGCCACAGCAATGCAATCGGCACGCCAGATTGCGTTTGCAGGGCTTGGAGCGTCGGGTCAGGTTGCCTGCGATGCCCGGCACAAATTTTTCCGCCTCGGCATACCGTGTTCGACATTGCTTGATTCACCGACAATTCTGCAGTTCGCAGCGATCAGCGGGCCGCGCGATGTCTTGCTCCTGTTATCGCATTCGGGCCGCTGGCCGGAAATTACCCAGGCAGCCCGGGTCGCCCGCGAACGCGGCGCCACCGTTATTGCAATGACCTGCCCTGACTCCAGCCTGGCAGATCTCGCAACGCTGTTGTTCCCGTGCCGGGTATCGGAAGACACTAACCTGTTCACGCCCATGAGTTCGCGGCTGGCACACCTTGCCTTGCTTGACAGCATTCTCGTTGCGCTTGCGCTGCGCCAGGGGGATGCCGCCGCAGAACGATTGCGGCTTTGTAAAGACGTGCTCCGACCCACCACCGCAAACTTGCCGCAAGCGGACGAGACCCCACCTGCCCGCTAGCAGCGTTCAGCCGCAGCCCCCCCATTTGGATACGTTCGGTACGCCTGCCTCGGTGCTCCTGGCTCACGGCTTGTGAGCAACGCCGGGCCGCAGCCCGGTACCCAGGCGCAGGTCCATTGGCTTTTAACCCACTGTTGGTATGATAGAGCGGAGGCGAATGCTTCGCCTTATTGGCGAGACGCCGCATTTCAGCCAACGCGGCGACTTACAATCTAGTCTGCATCCGGGGGGATTCGCAATGGATTTGTATTTTCGTAGCCGTCTAGTATGTGTGCTCAGTTCAGCCGCATTCTTTTTCACAGGTATCAATATCGCGAATGCGCAGAGCGCTGGCGCTGCTGATGAGTCTGACCTGCTCGAGGAGATTACCGTTACTGGGTCCCACTTACGTGGCTCACAGGAAACCGGCGCACTGCCGATAGACGTTATCGATCGCGATGAAATTGAATCGCTGGGAGCGCCGACCACCACGGACCTGATCAACGACCTCGTCATCAACACGAGTTCGGAAAATCGTTCGAACGCACTGGGCGGGCAGAACCGCAACACGGGCACAGCCAATGTAAATATTCGCGGCCTCGGGCTCGACAAAACCCTGGTTTTGTTTAATGGCAAACGCAACACAATCCACGCCACCTCGTCAGGCGTTGGTGCGTCATTTGTTGACATTAACCTGATCCCAAGCATCGCCATCGAGCGGATCGAAGTTCTTAAAGACGGCGCCGCAGCAACCTACGGTTCGGACGCGGTTGCCGGCGTCGTTAACTTTTTGACGCGCAAGAA
>TARA_R110002049_G_scaffold15793_3_pt1 | contig 13846 bp, 16 predicted proteins | sample TARA_R110002049 | Tara Oceans TARA_R110002049 (sample SAMEA4396941) | marine metagenome | biome: Polar Biome; feature: [SRF] surface water layer (ENVO:00010504); material: water (ENVO:00002006), including particulate matter (ENVO:01000060) such as... | depth 5 m | reverse complement strand
TGCAACACAATCTGGTCATTCAGTTCAAATGGAACTATGAGAATTGACAGAGTGGAAGATTGTACAGATGGACCAGCAAGTTCTGGAGTTCGTCAATTTACAACAGATTCGGAGAATTTATATATAACGATGGGAGCATATACAGCAGCTTATCCTTATACTATAGAAAGCAATGGAGACTTGACGCTTACATTGGTAACGGGAAACTACACATTGACATATAAATTAACACGATAAAACAACAGAGGGAATGGTTACATTGAAGTTCGATTCTTCAGCCCTCAACTAACCGCTAGGACTCAAGGCATCCTAGTATAAACAAAAGCCCTTCAGTATTATTTAATAACTAAAAAAAGCCGTTAAGAGTGGCACAACAATTATGAGTGGATTAGGAGCAGTAAACAACGGACAGCGTTCAACATTTTTATCAGTAGCAGGTGGTTACATCTGGGACAGAAAAGCAGACGCTAGCAATCCTAACTATGCAACACAATCTTTTGACCGAGCAGACGGAACGCAAGGAGAGAGAGCTGGAGCACGTTACGCAGACTTAACTGGAAGCGTTACAAAAGTAGAATTCAGAACTCATCCTCAGTATGGAGAGAATGTGAATGTAACGATTGAAGCCAATGGTGAGAAATTTATCTTATCGGTATCAACAAACAATCGATATTCACAAGACCTTATGAAGATGCTTTTGGTTGCAGATTTAACTAAGCCAGTATACATTAAGCCTTACGACTTTGTGGATACTGCAAAAAGAAGAGCACAAGGAATCTCTTTCAGACAAGATGGAGTGAAGCTAGTTCTTAGAGTAGAAGGAGCACCAAACAAGGATTCAGAGTGGTTTAAAACAGCAGGTTCAAAGAACATCAAACGTTTCTTTGAGGACCTAACTGATTGGTTCATTGCTGAAGTTACCACTAAGGTAGTAGGTAATGCAATGGCAGCACCAGCAGCACCAGCACCAGTTGCACCAGCGCCAGTTGCGCCAGTTGTGCCAGCTGTGGAGGACCTTCCAATTCAGGCACCAGTTAAGAAGGCAGCGGTCTCAGACCTAGATGCAGAACTTGACAATATGTTCGGGAATGACGATGGACTTCCTTTCTAAGAAGATATAAAAACAAGGGCTCCTTCGGGAGCCTTTTATTGTAAATTAAAAAACAAAAAAATGAAGAAACCAATATCAATAATTTTTAACGATGCTCACCTGAAGACTGGGAATGAGCAGGAGGTTATTCGTTCTGTAAAGCACATGTTAAAGTATGCCAAAACAGAAGGGATTAAAAACCTAATATTTGCTGGTGATTTGTTTGACTCAAGAAGTTTTCAGAGACAATCTGTCTTACAAGCTTTTGATGAGATACTTGAATTGATTCATAAAGCAGGATGTACTTTGTATATTTTTGCAGGGAATCATGACAAAACGATTTACAAATCTTATGATTCTTTTTTGGATGTTTACAGACACCATCCAAGTGTGGTTTTCAACAGAGAGATTTCTGTTATAAGTTTGGAGGATGTGACAATCACATTGCTTCCATTCTTTTCAGATGACATGTTGATTCCAATGTTGGAAGATGCCAAGGGGACAGATGTCCTTATTTCTCATTTTGAGATGGCTGGTTCAACTCACTTAGGAAAGACAAGCGTCAAGTCAACAATTAACAAAGCGCTCTTAAGCAAGTTTAAAAAGACTTACTTGGGACATTATCACAATCACCATGAGATTACAAAAGACATTGTTCACCTTCCATCTTTGAGACAATCAAATTTCGGAGAGGATGACAACAAAGGATTTTCAGTTTTGTTCAGTGATTTGTCTTATGAGCTAGTTCAGGGAGACTTTAAAAAGTTTAAAAAAATAGTAATAGACATTGATTCAAAAGAGACAAGCGAGCTCAAGGAATTGATTAAGATGTACGGAGATTCTTCAGACACAATAAGATTTGAATTCATAGGTAAAGAGAGCAGCTTGAAAGCTATCGATAAGACCATGTTTACAGACAGAGGAATTGATGTAAAAATAAAATATAGCGTAAAATATGATTTCTTAGATGACAATTTAACAATGCCAACAATTGTTGAGCACTATGGAGAAGGTCAAGTCAAAGAAGCATTCAAAATATTTTGCGATGAAAAGGGATACGAGCACCAAGAGGGGGCTGTATTATTAAATGAATTTTTAAAAAACAAATAGATATATGAGTAAAGCAATAAAGAGTGCACTATCTGCATTGGAGAAGAGATTTGGAGAACCAGTAGTCATGAAGATGAATGACGCAAACACGGGAATAGATACTTTCTCATCTGGACGTCCATCTCTAGATTCAAAGCTAGGTGGAGGATACGGACTTGGAAAGATTATAGAAATATTTGCAGAATCAGGATGTGGAAAAACTGGACTAGCATTGGAGGCGATTAAGTCTATGCAGGACCGAGGAGGTACATGTGCAATCATTGATGCTGAGCATGCTTTGAACACAGAGTATTGTGCAGACATTGGAGTTGATGTAGATGCTTTGTATATAGCCCAGCCGACTTATGGAGAGCAGGGATTTGAAGCTATAAGAGCTTTGGTTGGAACTGGAGAGATTGACTTAATTGTGGTTGATTCGGTTGCAGCAATGATTCCAAAAGCAGAACTTGAAGGAGAATCTGGAGAAGCAAAGATTGCACTTCAGGCTAGAATGATGAGTCAGGGGATGAAGCTAATTACTGGACCAGCTTCAGATGCAAAATGTACAATCATATTTATCAATCAAATAAGAAAGACGATTGCAATGTATGGACCAACAGAGACAACAACTGGAGGAAAGGCTTTGAAATTTTATGCAACTCAGCGCTTAGAGATTAAGAACAGAGGTCAAGTAAAAGAAGGAGATGATGTAATTGGATTCAAGCAGCAGATTAAGATTGTGAAGAATAAAGTTGCAGCACCATTCCAAGTATATGCAGAAGACATCATCTACGGAAAGGGAGTGGACAACACAAAGGGATTCATTGAAGCTTTGGTGTTTGAAGGAGTCTTGGAGAAGAAAGCTTCATGGTACAAATACAATGGAAGCAATATAGCAAACGGAGCAAAAGCGCTAAGATTGTTATTTGAAGACCAGCCTTCATTGAGAGAAGAGCTAGAAACATCTCTGGCAGAAATTAGAAAATAGTAAAATAAACCTACAAAAGCTTGCGTATGTCGTAAATTTTTTGTAGGTTTGCTTTTTATAACAAATCCCAACTTAGGTTCGACTCCTATTTTGGGAACTAAAAAAACAAATTATATGAGATTAGAAAAGATTGTACTTAAGAATTTTTTAACATACAAAGAACTTGAATATGATTTCAAGAGAGCTCCTCTATTGGTTCAGGGAAAGAACTTGACAGAGGAGGACCAAGAGTCAAATGGCTCAGGTAAGTCTGGAATCTTTACTGGTATTGAATTTTGTATTGCTGGGAGCAATTCAAGAGATGTCAGAGACAAGGAGCTTGTGATGTTTGGAGAGAAGGAGGCTGTAGCGGAATTGTATGCTTCATGTGATGTGAGAAAAGAACACCTTCACATTGAGTGGAACATAAAAATCAAAGGCTCAAACAAGCTTAAGATATCTGTCCAGAGGGGTGAAGGAGAATTTAAAGAAGTATCCTTTTCAAATGTTAACGATGGAAAGAAGTTTATTCTTGACTGGTTTGATATTGAGAAAGAAGACTTGTTTAATTATTACATCATAAACAAGTCAAGGTTTAAGACATTTTTCAAAGCAAGCAACAAGGAGAAGGTTGAGCTAATAAACAGATTCAGTGACGCATCAATTGTTGATGGACTGGATAAGTTAGACAACACAGAACTAGAAGCTGAGTACAACATCATAAAGTCAAACATAAATAAGATTGACGGAAAGATTGAATTGACAAATGAGCAAATTCAGTGGGAGTCTAATTTGGACAAAGGAGCAGAAGCAGAAAGACTTAAATTTGAATACAAGGGTACTAAGGAGAATCTTGAGGAGGATAGGTCTTATGTACTACATGAGAAGGTTGAAATAGATGAATTGATTAAGGAGGACCAAAAGGAGATTAAGTCTCTAAGGGGGCAGACGTCTTTGATTGAGAATAAAATTAGCAATGCAAAGAAGCTTGTTGATGGATTCTCAGAAACAGACTTCCAATCACACATTGATTCAGAAAATGATGTAATTTATGACAAGGAAGATTTGATTTCAAAAGAGGAAACTGAGTTGGAAGACTTGGATGACAAGGACCTGAGATTGGACAAGTTGATTAAGGAACTCAATGTTGAACTTAGTGGAGCTGTAGAGTGTCCGTCTTGTAGTCATGAATTCACAATTGATTCAAAGCACGGAACCTTGCAAGAGGTAAAGGATAAGGCTGGTAAAGCTGGAGCTTTGAAAGACAAGGTCAAAAGGAAAGCAGAAAGTCATCAGGCAATTATAGACAAAGTCAACAAAGACATTGACGCTATAAGCTTAAGGATTTCTAAACTGAAGGAGGACAGAGATTCAGAGAGCAAAATTAAGAGAGAGCTTTTTGAAAATTTGAATACTGCAAGCTCAGAGCTAAACACAATCAATGGAAAGATTATAGAATTTGAGACATCTATAAATGACCACAAAGCAGACTTAGGTTTCTGTGATGTAGACATCAATAAGATTAACGCTCAATTAAGCGATTTAAAGGCAGAATACAACAGCAAGCTTACAAGTGGAGGTGAAGATAAAGTAAAGGTCTTAAAAGAGACCCTAGACACCTTGAAAGCAGATAAGCTTATATCTGAAGGAGAGCTCTCAGAAAAGGGAGATGAGATATATAAGAGAAATCAATGGGCTAATAACTTCAAGCAGTTCAGAATGCACCTAGCTAATCAATCATTGGAAGCTATAGAGTTTCACATGAACAGATATTTGGTTGGGATGGAATCGGACCTGAAGGTTAAGCTTGAAGGATTTAAGATTCTAGCAAATGGAACATTCAAGGAAGAGATTACAGCCAAGATTGTGAGAGACGTTGAAAGAACTTTCAGCAGCTTCTCAGGAGGTGAGCAGGGGAGATTGTTATTCGCAGCGATACTTGCAAATAGACACATGATAAACTCAACTCACAAATACGGAGGTTTGGATTTCTTATCTATTGACGAAGTCTTTGAAGGAGTTGATTCATTAGGATTAAAAAAACTTGTAAAGTCAGCCAAGCAGTTAGAGATTGCTGTTATGATTATAACACATGTAACTGACGAAGAGGTGAATGATGATATATTATTAATAGAAAAAATAAACGGAATTAGTCATGTTAAAGCAAAAGAATAATGTTAAAGAAAATATACTACTATTGGATGCAAATGATTTCACATCTAGCTACAATAGCCAGCTATTGGGTGTATTAGAAGATTGTCAACAGATTAACTTTGGAACGCATTTGAACTTCACAACCAATATAAGGTTTGAGGGGAATCAAAACAATAGAGTTGTACAAGCGTTCAATATTTATTTGCAACAATTAAGAAGAGAATATTCTCGCATAATTATAAACAACATATAAATGGACAAGACGATATATATAGGAATGGATATTGGAAAGGATGGATACACTACAATCTTAAAGGATGGAGAGTTTATCTTTTACGCAATGCCAGAACATAAGGTTGAAACTGGAAAGCTACTTAAGAGTGGAAAGCCACAGATGAAGAAAGCATTTCATGAAGAGGGGCTTGTTACAATGATGTTAGAGATAAGAAAGCTATGCAAAGGCTATAAGGTAAAAGCTGCCTTGGAAGATGTAGGTGGAAGAGGAGGCTGGAGTGCAACTAACAATTTTAACTTCGGTCACACTGCAGGATTGCAGAAATTTATGACTATGATGTTAGGAGCTGAGATTGAGATGGTGAGACCTGCAAAGTGGCAGAGCTCAGTTCGAAGTGGATATCCAAATTTAAAGAAAGCCAGCAGCACGGGAAAGACAATGATTTCAGACCCAAAGGCAATTGCAAAAGTTATTGTTGATACTGAGTTTCCAGATATTGATTTCAGGAAGACAGAGAAGTCCAAAGTGGACCATGACGGAAAGATTGATTCTTTCCTTATTTGTATTTACTTAAAAAGAAAACATGAAAAATAATAGAACGTTTTACATAGACAAAACAAACAAGACATTGAACCTTATGTTTGAGTTCAACGACGATATAATTACCAGAATAAAATCTTGTGATTACAATGTACGTTGGAACGATGAACTCAAGTATTGGGTCATTCCAGTAAACGCTTACAGCAAGAATAAGGCACTGGCTTTGATAAAGGAATTCGACTTTGAAAGAGTTGAAGAGGTTACAGAGGACGATGTTGTTGTAAGCTATAAGCAGACAGAAGTTGATTACGCCTATTTAAAGGGACTTTGTGACTCCAGAGGGTTCACATACGAACCAAGAGAGTATCAACTGGAGGCGTTAGGATATGCCTTAGAGAAGGGGAATATAATCAATGGAGATGACGTTGGACTAGGAAAGACATTTGAAAGTATAATGTACGCAGAAACAACAAATTCGTTTCCATGTTTGGTTGTGGTTCCAGCATCTGTGAAATACAACTGGAAAGAAAAATGGGATGAGATAACTGACAACAAAAGAAGTGTTGCAGTCATAGAGTCAAGTCCAAAGAAGAGCGCTCCAAATAGATGGGATGCTGATGTCGTTGTTATAAACTATGATATCATAGGAAAGAAGCAAGGCAAAGGAGCAGCTGTTAAGTTTGAAGAGCTAGTCAGCAATGACTGGAAGATGGTCATATTTGACGAAGCGCATTTCTTAAAGGAGAAGACATCTCAGAGAGCAAAGGCAGCCAAGAAGATAACCAAGGGAGATATGAAAATCCAAATGTTAACGGGAACAGCAGTGATGTCAAGACCAGTTGAATTATGGAATCTTCTTGTATTGGCAAAGAGAGAGGGTGATATTGCTTCAGACTGGATGCAGTTCATCACAAGATATTGTGGAGGATACAGAGGAAAGTTTGGATGGGTCACAGATGGCGCAACAAATGTAATAGAGCTAAACAGAAAGCTGAGAGAGGTTTGCTACATAAGAAGAGAGAAGAGAGACGTATTGCAGGAGCTTCCTGACATAACAAAGCAGGTGATTCAAATGCCAATCTCAAACAAAACAAAGATTAAGAGAGCAATCAATGACTTCATTCAGTTCGTAAAGGACACCAAGGGAGACGAAGCTGCAGAAAAGGCACAAGAGGCTGAGCATCTGGTAGCTCTTGGAATGATGAGAAAGCTAGCAATTGAAGGAAAGATGAAGGCAATTGAGCTGTATCTTAGAGACTGGAAGCAAGCAGAAAAGGGAAAGCTTCTAATCTTTGGAATACACAGAGAGCCGCTTGACTATCTTTCAGAGAAGTTTAAAAGCAAGTTAATTGCTGGAGGGGTCTCTTCTGTTAAGAAGCAGGAGATAGTCAAGGAGTGGATTGCAAATGAGGACATGTTTTTGTTTGCCAATATGCAGTCAGCAGGAACTGGAGTTGATGGATTACAGAAGGTTTGTTCTAATATGTTGATATTGGAATTGCCTTGGAGACCATCTGACCTGACCCAAGCAATTGGAAGGCTGGACCGAAGTGGACAGAAGTCAAGCACTTGTGTTTCATTCATGTTGAGTGATGAGACAATTGACAACGAGATGTGGCAGATGCTTTCAGACAAGGAGCAAGTTACAGAAGCGGTCAATAAGGGTGTTGATATAAGAAGAAATAAATCAGGACTTAAGTCCGTAATGCGTAAAATAATAAAAAAAGGAAAAAAAAAGTAAAAATAAAAACCTAGTAAACAAGGCTCCTTCGGGAGCTTTTTGTGTTTTTTTTAAAAATAATTGAAAAAAAGTTTGGTAGATACAAATAAAAGGTTGTATATTTGCAGTGTAAACAAACACTAACATTAAAAAACAATTATTATGAAAGCAGTATTTAACAACGAAGAATTCAACTTAACATTCTCAATCGACTTAAACGCAAGTACTGAAGTACTAAAGGCAAAACTAATGGACTTCCTTCTTTGTGAAGGAGAAGAGGCTTGGATGGACAGAGAAATGTGGGCAATCAATTCTTCAGTAGATGTATTAGACAGAGTAATCATCTTCTGGGGAGGAAACGGATGTCTAGGATTTGAAAGAGTTGATGTAAAATCAATCTAAAAAATAACGGGGGCGTAAAAACCCCCATTAAAAATAATTGCCAAAAAGTTTGGTAGTTCCAAAAAAAGTATTATATTTGCATAAACTAATTATCTATAAAATTTTAAAAAACACAATTATGAAAAAAGTATTTATCACAATCACAATGTTATTATCACTTACATTAAGCGCAACAGAAAAGGACAAGACGTTCTTTGGGAATGAGTATAACTCTTCGGAGTTGGTTACATTACAAACTGCCCAATATGAGATTAAGGTTGTAAAGGGAAGCCCATTACATTCTCTATACAACTCAGATATTACAGCTTTTGAAATGTCAGTGAACAATACGATTAAATTTAGTACTAACCCAATGATGACTTTCAAGTCAATCAAATAAAAATAAAGATATGTTATCAAACAGAAAACTAGAGGATTTACAGAAGGAGTACAAGTATCTTCTTTCATCATTACAAACAAGAGGAAGCCTTCTAACAAAGCAAGGAATGAAGTTCATCAACAGAGAGCTTTCAGCTTCAAGAGCTAAGGTAAAAGAAGCCAAGGCAAGAGAGTATGTTGGAATCACAGAGACTGGCAAGAAGGTATTCATTGCAGATTCAGAGTGGCAAGGTGTATGTAGCAAATGCATATACATAGAAGACACTCCAAGCGGTTGGGATGCTGACAATTTAGACATGACATCTGGAAGGTCTCAGACTTTTGTTTGTGACGGAGGACAAGGATGGAGTGAAGTAGTAACTTTTAACTAAAAAATATGAAAGGATTTATTTATATATTTATGATTTGTTTATCTGTTGGGCTTTCAGCTCAGCAGAAGGTGCATGCAACAATATACAATGCAGTTCCAGAGCAGACAAATTCAGACCCAAGTCACACAGCATTCATGTTTAAGCTGGACCTAAACAATCCATACAAGCATAGAATCATAGCAGTGTCAAGAGACTTGTTGAAAGAGTTTCCAAGGGGAACCAAAGTGAAGTTGAGAGGCACATCTTATGACGGAGTTTTTATCGTTATGGATAAGATGAACAAACGTTATACAAACAGAATTGATATATTAATAAATGTCGGGATGCAGTGGGGAAGCTGGAAGGACGCAACAATCGAAAAACTATGAATTGGAAAATAAGATTTAATCTAGGGAGAGGTGAGAACTTCATGAAGTGGAGAATCACAGACACAAGAAACAATGAATCCTTTTACTTGGACCCAGAGATGTATACGCTTACAATAAAGGATTGCAAACTAAGGAATCAAAAAGGCACAGCCAAGAAGATTCATGAGGGCTCAAATAAGTCCGTTTGCGCTTGGATTGATTGTGAGGATATATTGATAGGTCTTCCAAAAGATATCGAAGGAGAGAAGCTTACATACAACCCCAGAGAGAATCCTTATTGGACACTTAACGGAGAGGATGTAGATGGACAGAGGTTCATTAAGCTTTTTACATCAGGAAGCAAAATAATAATATGCAGCAAGTCATAGCATACACAGACGGCTCAGCTGTAGTCAGAGGAAAGTCAAAAGGTCATGGAGGCTTTGGAACTTACTTTCCATCTTTGGATGGAGAGCGAAAGGCTTTCAGTTTGGGCTTCACAGACACCAAGACGGGTCGAATGGAGATAACGGCTCTATACTATGCAATTGATGCAATAGTCTCTAAGGAGGCTTTAAAATTGATTGTATACTCAGATTCAGAATATGTGGTCAAGTCATTCACAGAAGGAAGACTTGAAAGATGGGTCAAGGCTGGATGGAAGAACTCTTCAGGTGATGTCAAAAACAAGGACCTTTGGCAAGCAGTTAGAGGAGCTTTAAAGAGCAGACCAAAACTACAGCTTGAGATGATTCACATACGCTCTCATCAGGTAGAGAAAGAGAAAGATAAGACAAAGAAAAGTCAGCTAATGAAGGACCCTCATATCATAGGGAACTTAGTTGCTGATAAGTTAGCAGATTACAAACGACATAAGACAATGATGTCTTGTGATAAAATCAAAACAAAATGAAAAAAAGACTAGGGAGATTTACATTATTTGCAATCGTATTGATAGCATTAACTCAGGCTTGTATGGCTCAGGGTACTCAGACAAAACATACACTTGAGGGAGTTATTGACACAAGCAGCAAAAACGCAGCAACCATTATAAGGTTGAAGGAATATGATGATTGTTCAGTTAGGGCACTCTCAGAGGCTTATGACTTGCCTTATATTTCAGCAAGGCTTCTGTTATCGATGTCTGGAAGAAAACACAGAGAGGGTGTTTCTTTGGCTCTAATAATGAAAGCGATAAGCGATTATTTTCCTTACACTTCAACTGGTCCAATTTGGATGGGGAAGCAAATCAACTCTTTTCAATTTGTTAGTGATGTTGTGATGTCTGGACATTCTTATCTGGTCCTAGCTCCAAATCACATCTTTGTAATAGAGGAGGGGGAGTTTTGCCAATGGCTAGTCAAAGGGAATGCAGACGATTGGAAGAAAGGCATTTTTGCATATATAGAAATTAAAAACTAAAATCATGAAACGTAAATTAAAACCATTATCAAAAAGAAAACCAGAAGAAACAACAACTAGCACACAAATGGCTAGAGCTATAATGGCAGACACTGGATTCAGAGAGTCAGACATTCAAATAGTTTTGAGGTCAATGACAAGTTATATCAAAGATACTATGATTGAAGGAAAGGCAGTGTCCGTTCCAAAGCTAGGAATCTTCTATCCATTACTAAAACCATCTAGGGTGGTAATGAGTATGAACGGAGGAGTTGGAAAGCCAACAAAGATGACAATGGAAGACAGATGGCAGATGAAGTTCAGACCAAGTGAGTCTGTTCAGAGTGCACTGGCTGACACTGAAGTTACAAAAGAAGACATAGACAACTTATATATAGACTAATTTAAAACAAAAAACAATGAGCAAATACAATAAAGAGCCGCTTGACTTTGTAATGAAGACAATGCAAGATGACCCAGTACTTTCTATAACAAAGGCAACAAGAATTATGTGTGAGCATTTTGAAATAGAATATACGGACAATGTAAGGAGAGCGATGAGCAATCTACTTTCAGCAAGGAGCTTCACAGACAATGTACCAGAAGAGGTTTCAGAATTGTTTGAGGAGGCAAAGAAGAAAAAACTTGACAAGAAGAAAGATACTTTTATTATTAGTTGGGCTCAGAACGCAACGCCAATTCATAAGAACTTAATGAAGAACATTGAGGCTTATGCTGGTTCACTTAATGCAGGAATTCATATAGTGGCAGGAAGATACAGCAATCCAACATCTATCTTTACAGATAAGGACAAGGATTGGTGGAGTCCAAAAGTGACTCCTTACTTGGATGCAGCACGACACAACTTGCATAAGAACTTGCAAGTACTTAGTGACGTAAAGATTCCACCAACTGGAAGCACTCCACTAAGTGGATTGAATAGTGTCACGGGATTAGAATCGTGCATTGTAGGACACCCAAGACAGCAAGTGAAATCTCTTCCTATATTGGATGGATACCCTCACAAGCTTTTATTGAGTACTGGAGCTGTGACTATAGCAAACTACACAGACAGCAAGTCTGGAAAGAAAGGTGAATTTCATCACTCTTTGGGATTTGTTATTGTTGAATTGGATGGAGAGAATTTTCACATAAGACAAGTTTCAGCAGATGACAAGGGTAATTTTTACGACCTATTCAAGAGAGTAAAGAATGGAGTTGTATCTGAAAATGAAGAGGGATGTGAAGTTGCAGTTCTTGGAGATATTCACATAGCTCATAATGATAATAAGGCAACAGCTTTGTCATTTGACCTATTGGATAAGATGAAACCAAAACACACAATGATTCATGACATTATAGATTGCGAGTCAATATCGCATCATGAAGAGAATGACCCTTTCAGAATTATGCAGAAGGAGGAGAACGGAACTGGAGACCTAAGGAAAGAGATTGACATCATGGTTGAATGGGTTTCCAATAGGTTAAAGTATAACCTAGTAATAGTTAGGTCCAATCACGATGACTTTCTGGACAGATGGCTTAAGTCAGTTGACTGGAGAAGAGCAAGAAATAAAAGGATGTTTTTATTCGGAGCTGAGATTCTAGCGAATGAACCAATAGCAAAAGAAAAGGGAGTTATCTCTTTTGTACTAGAGAATGAGTTTGGAGATGAAATCACAACACTAGGGCTTGACGATTCATACAGAGTTCTAGGATGGGAGCTTGGAGTTCATGGACACGTTGGAGCTAATGGTTCAAGAGGTGGACACAATCAATATAAGAACATGAACACAAAGATGATTACTGGACACACTCACTCTCCAATGAGAGGAGATGGTCACATGTGCGTAGGAACACTATCAGGGTTAAGAGTAGGTTATAACAAAGGACCTTCAAGTTGGATGCATGCAAATGCTCTAATCTATCCAGATGGAAAGGCGCAACTAATATACATAGTAAACGACAAATATTGTCGTGATATGAAGTAAAAATGGAAAACAAGGGTAGTTCTTTAAGAATTGCCCTTTTTTTTTGATATTTTTTTCTCAGTGTTTATGGGGGCTGGCAAGTTTTTTTAAAAGTTTTTTGAAAATAGTTGCAAAAAAGTTTGGTAGAAACAAACAAAAGGTTGTATCTTTGTACCAAGAAACAGAGTAACCTAGTATCGTAAATTATAAGAGTGCAGTTAAGCTTTGCATTATACCACTCTCGAAGATGACAAGATAGCAATTACAAAGGGTCTTAAAAATTTTACCAAGTACCAACAATCAGAGCTGTTAAATTGTAAAACTAGAGAGCACATTAAGTTAATTGAAATATTGAATAGGCTGAGAGGATATGCAGAAAGGCTCCTCGAAAAAAGAAGACTACGTCTTGCTCCTTATAAGGAGATTATGAAACTGAACAAAAAGAAACGCTACCAGCCCATTCAATTATCAAAAAAAAAAATAAAAGTTTTTTAAAAAAGTTTGGTAGATTAAAAAAAAGTATTATCTTTGTATCAAACAAAAGGAGTTAATTGAAATATTGGTTTAAAACAAAGGGTTGAAGTTCAATCGAAAATGACAAAAGGGAGTTAGATTAAATTGTAACACTCAGTCAAGAAGCTAAGCGGTCACGTTTAGATTAAGAACTAAAGCTCAAATGAAAATAGCAAAAGGGAGTTGGATTAGATTGTAACACTCAGCTAAGGAGTTTAAGCCGATATGATTAACAAAAGAAAAAAAGTTAATTGAAATATTGGGAAGGACGAAGAACAAAAATGTATCTATAGCAGGTACATGGTTCAAGAAAAGTGGATGTAACAACATCACCGAGGCAAAAACATATTCACAGCGAGTATGTAGCCAAGACCCCTTCCCAATATAAGTTCATTGAAGAGATTGATAATAGAGTAACAAGTATCGAGACACGGATTGTGGTATAAAGGCTTACCAAAGTTCAAACTTAAAACAAGGTCGTCAATGGTATGCCAATCAAAATGAAATGTAGATTGGAAAACGAGAAGATACATACTGAGCCAAGTTACATCTGCAGGACACAACTGCGAATGTAATGTTATAAAGGACGCAGAGTAGTTAGTTTATTAACATAGTAATTAAGGACAATTGCTCTCTCTTGAAATAATAGAGAGGTTAAATAACAAATGG
>TARA_R110002049_G_scaffold101964_4_pt1 | contig 13859 bp, 10 predicted proteins | sample TARA_R110002049 | Tara Oceans TARA_R110002049 (sample SAMEA4396941) | marine metagenome | biome: Polar Biome; feature: [SRF] surface water layer (ENVO:00010504); material: water (ENVO:00002006), including particulate matter (ENVO:01000060) such as... | depth 5 m | reverse complement strand
TCCGATGGTATGAAATAAATAAGCTAATACCAACCAGTACATTGCAGAGCTTCCTTTAGAATTAAATTCTGCCGCAGCAAATATCATAAATACAAAACCAAGTCCCATTATCATAGTACCAACTGCCATTTTAAATAAAGAAGACGCTTCTTTACCTTTTAACTTACGTTTAGCCCAATAACCTGCTACCAACGTTGCGAATATGATTATAAATCCTGCATTTAAACCTTGAAACCATGTTGCTGGAATTTCCCAACCAAATAACATTCTATCTGTATTGGTTTTAGTATAAATACTCATTAATCCACCTGCTTGTTCAAATGCTCCCCAAAACACAATTACGATTAAGAAAGACAATAAAAGAACTAAATATCTATCCTTAGCGATTTGAGTTTCTAAATTTTTATAGATCATCATCATTATACCTGCTACAACTGCAATAAAAATATACAAGGCTGTATAACCCCAACTATCTACACCATTATAAGTAAAACCTGCATAAATAGCGTAAGCCATGATTAATGCGACAATACCAAGATTAACAGGAGACTTTAATAAATCACTTAATAATTTCCCTATAGATACATCATTGTTCTTATCTTCTGCTGTTGGCTTATTACCAACAGTAACTAAGTATTTCTGGCCATACATGTAAACAACTAAACCTAAAAGCATCGCAATTCCGGCAAGACCAAAACCATAATGCCAACCTATTTCCTCACCAACATAACCTACAATAAAAGTTGCTAGAAGTGACCCTAAGTTAATTCCGATATAGAAAATACTAAAACCTTTATCTCTTCTTATATCTCCAGGCTTATATAAACCTCCTACCATTGTAGAGATATTTGGTTTCAATAAACCAACACCCAAGATAATAAGTGCTAAACCAGTATAAAAAGCCCACATTTCATCGAATGCTAAAATTCCATGTCCTGCCACTAGTGTTAGAGCTCCATAAAGAACCGCTTTTTTTTGCCCTAAGTATTTATCTGCAATCATTCCACCAGGAATAGACATTACATAAACCAACATAGTGTACCACCCATAAAGCATAATAGACTTTGAATCTAACCAACCTAAACCTGGATTATCAGCAGTCGTTTTTTCAACTAAATAAAGGGTCAACAATGCTCGCATTCCGTAGTAGGAAAAACGTTCCCACATTTCAGTAAAAAATAATACATATAAACCTACTGGATGCCCAAAAAGTTCCTTTTGATGCGCTTGTTTAATTGCCGTTGACATAATTTTGTTAGTTAATGTTAGTTAGAATTTCTTGTAATGGCTTAAGATTTTACTCCTTAGACATTTCTATTTTATCACCTAAAGTTTTATTGATAAAATTGGTCATTTTTTTATATAAATGAAGTCTAGTATTTCCTCCATAAATTCCATGGTTCTTATCCGGATATATCATCCATTCAAATTGTTTGTCGGCTTGAATTAGAGCTTCAACCATACTCATGGTATTTTGTACATGCACATTATCATCACCAGAACCATGAATCAATAAAAAATCACCTTTAAGCTTATCAACATGGTTGATTGGTGAATTCTCATCATAACCACTTGGATTTTCTTGTGGTGTTGTCATATAACGTTCTGTGTAAATAGTATCGTAGAATCTCCAACTTGTAACAGGAGCAACAGCAATTGCCATTTTAAAGACATCATTACCTTTAAAAAGTGCATTACTACTCATAAAGCCTCCATAACTCCAACCCCAAATTCCTATTCTTTCTGCGTCAATATAATCGAGTTTACCAAGTTGCTTTGCTGCTTCAATTTGGTCTTCTACTTCGTACTTCCCTAATTCGTTTTGCGTTACCTTTTTAAAATCAGCACCTTTAAACCCTGTTCCTCTCCCATCGACACAAACAACAATATAGCCTTGTTGTGCCAGTAATTGATACCAATAATCATTTGCACTATTCCAACGGTTCGCTACTTGTTGAGAACCTGGTCCAGAATATTGGTACATAAACAATGGATACGTTTTATTAGCATCAAAATTTGCTGGTTTAAGTGTCCACATATTTAAATCATTTCCATTAACAGAAATTGTCTCGAACTCTTTTTTAGACATAATATAGTTGCCTAATTGCTTAGCTAATTTTTTATTGTCCTTTATGTTTTTTACAATTTCACCATTTTTAGAATTCACTAAAGTATATTCATAAGGTGTTGATGCATTAGAAAACGTATTTATGAAGTATGTAAAATCTACACTAAACGATGCGTTATTTGTTCCGTCTTTTTGAGTTAAACGCTTTTTACTTTTTCCATTTAATTTAATAGAATATACATCTCTGTTTATAGAACCATTTTCGGTAGATTGAAAATAAATGGTATTTGCCTTCTCGTTAAACCCATAATAATTGGTGACTTCCCAATTTCCTTTTGTTACTTGGTTAATTAATTTACCATCTTTAGCATAGTGATAGATATGGTTAAAACCATCTAATTCACTCGTCCAAATAAAACTATTATCTTCTAAAAACGTTAAATTAGAAGTAACATCAATATAGGCTTTATCCTTTTCTTCTAATACATTTTTTGAAGTCATTACTTTAGTATCAATCATCCAAAGGTCTAATTCATTTTGGTGACGATTCATGAACTGAACACTTAAAACATTAGCCTCATTTGTCCACTCTAATCTCGGAATATAAAAATCCTTATAAGACTTACTAACTTTTAAATCTGACACCTTCTTAGAACCAAAATCATATAAATGTAAAGACACCTTAGAATTTGCCTCACCTGCTTTGGGGTATTTAAACACGTGTTGCGTCTGGTATAAGTCAGAACCATAAACATCCATAGAAAACTCAGGCACATTAGTTTCATCAAACCTTATAAAAGCAATTTGATTACTATCAGCATTCCAATCAAAAGCTCTAACAAAAGCAAATTCTTCTTCATAAACCCAATCCGTAATTCCGTTTATAATTTTATTCTTTTCGCCATCTGTTGTCATTTGAGAAACCTTACCAGACTTTAAATCCTTAACATATAAATTATTCTCAAATCCATACGCTACTTTAGTTCCATCAGGAGACAAGGTTGGTTCTTGCACTAAATCATCAGATACTTTAGCTACTTTTTTTGTGGCGATATCATAAATATAGTATTCACCCAACGTAGAATGTCTAAAAACAGGTTGTGATTCTGTTGTTAAGATAATTTTAGATTCATCTTCATTAAAAGAATAATCAAAAAAACCTTGAATCTCTGCTATATCAGCCGATGAGATTAAGGTTTTTACTTTTTCTAAAGTTTTATAATCGTAAATATCTATTGTTGAAGTTCTATTCTGTCTATTAAAATTTAAAACCGAATACTGATTTCCGTTTGCCATAGAATGCAAAGCTTGCATACCTTCCGTTCTAAATTGACCACTCCAAATTTCTTGAAGTGTGATTTGTTTTTCTTGTGAAAAAACTAATGAAGTTATTAAAAAGCCAAAAATGGCAGCAAAGTGTCTCAAATTCATAAATTTTTTATTTCAATAAAGCAATGCCAAGTTTACTAAAAATTATGCAAAAAATCACTATTATTAACAGTAAATCGGCATTTACAATCGATTATGCACACATTTTGTGCCAATCCTAGTATCTTTGTTTTTACTAAAATTAAAACTAATATGCCAAACACTATTTCTGGCTTTTCAAAGCTTACTAAATCTGAAAAGATTGAGTGGCTTTTAGACTCTTATTTTACAGAAAAAGATAACGCAAGAACACTTGTGGAAAGTTATTGGAATTCTGACGAAAAACTTCAAAAACTCCACGATGAGTTTATTGAAAACACCATAACTAATTACTATTTACCTCTTGGTGTAGCTCCCAATTTTTTAATCAATGATACTTTTTATGCCATTCCTATGGCTATAGAAGAAAGTTCTGTTGTCGCTGCTGCAAGTAAAGCTTCTAAGTTTTGGCTAGAACGTGGTGGTTTTAAAGCCAAAGTAATATCTACTGAAAAAATTGGCCAAGTTCATTTTACTTACAAAGGCGATTTTAATAAACTTAAAGCGTTTTTTAAACATGTAAAACCAAAATTAATCAGTGATACAGCTTCCATGACTAAAAGCATGGAACGCAGAGGTGGTGGAATATTAAACATTAAATTACGAAACAAGTCTGAAGATTTACCTAATTATTATCAACTCCATGCTACGTTTGAAACCATGGATGCGATGGGAGCAAATTTCATCAATACTTGTTTAGAACAATTTGCAACGACCTTTAAATCTGAAGCGCTTCAATTTGAAGATTTTAATGACGAAGAAAAACATCTCTCTATTGTAATGAGTATCCTTTCTAACTACGTTCCAAACTGTTTGGTGCGCGCTGAAGTATCTTGCAAAATTGAAGATTTAAAAAGTAAAGATATTCCTAATCCAGGAGAATTTGCACAAAAATTTAAACAAGCCATTGATATCGCCAAAATTGAACCTTATAGAGCGGTAACACACAACAAAGGCATTATGAATGGTATTGATGCCGTTGTATTAGCAACAGGTAATGATTTTAGAGCCGTTGAAGCAGGTGTACATGCCTATGCAGCTAAAGACGGAAAATACACAAGCTTAACACATTGTTCTGTTGAGAATGACAATTTTAAATTCTGGATTGAAATTCCATTAGCGTTAGGAACCGTTGGCGGCTTAACGAGCATTCATCCCTTGGTTAAGTTTGCTTTGCAAATGCTACAAAAACCAACAGCAAAAGATTTAATGAAGATTGTAGCTGTTGCAGGATTAGCTCAAAATTTTGGAGCTGTTAAATCTTTGACAACTACAGGAATCCAGGAAGGACATATGAAAATGCACTTAATGAATATATTAAATCAGTTTGAAGCTACTGATATTGAAAAATCAGAACTCATAAAACATTTTAAAACCAATGTAGTATCCCATAGCTCAGTTGTTGACGCTATTGAAAACCTAAGAAAGTAATTGATTATTTACCTTTGAACACTAAAACTAAAACATATAGAAGCAACGGCAAACTATTACTAACTGCCGAATACGCTGTTTTAGATGGCGCAAAAGCTTTGGCTATACCAACTAAATATGGGCAGAGTTTAACGGTTTCTGGTAACGGTTCTAATCTTATAAATTGGAAAAGTTATAATGAACTTGGAGAGGTTTGGTTTGAAGATGTATTTTCTATTGAAAGCACTTCGACTGCGCTCAGTATGACATCAGCATTAAAAAATGACATTTCTAAGCGACTTATTGAAATACTAAAATCTACCAAAATTTTGAATCCAGGGTTTTTATCAAAAGATATAGGGTTCGATATTACAACGCATCAAGATTTTAATAGACTTTGGGGCTTAGGAACTTCTTCTACACTAATTAATAATATCGCGAATTGGGCAAATGTCGATGCATTTCAGTTATTAGAACAAACCTTTGGCGGTAGTGGTTATGACATTGCTTGTGCTCAAAATGATAAACCTATTACATTTCAACTTCTAGGTAATAAAAAACCATTTGTTGAGCCTATGGATTTTAATCCTGACTTTAAACAACACCTTTACTTTGTTTATCTTAATCAGAAACAAAATAGTCGTGATGGAATTTCGGTTTATAAAAAGTTAAATAAGATTAACAGTGAGATTATAAAAAACATTGACGACATTACAGAAGCCATGAGCACATGTAAGTCGCTCTTTGAATTTGAAAGCTTAATTGCAACTCACGAAACTATTATTGCCAACCTTATTCAGCAAGAACCAATTAAAACACGTTTGTTTTCTGATTATAAAGGTACTGTAAAAAGCTTAGGTGCTTGGGGAGGCGATTTCATTCTAGCAACCTCAAGTAACGACCCAACGGCTTATTTTAAGGCTAAAGGACTCAATACTGTGATTCCTTATGAAGCTATGACTTTATAGTTTTATACTGCAACAAGACTCCAAGAAACTTAATATTATTAAACTGCATAAAAAATGGCTTCACATTTCTGTAAAGCCATTTTATATTGTTTTAAAACAACCCGTTTAGTAAACCGTTTTTACTCTATTATCTTCAATCTCTGCTGATTTCTCTAATGCTTTAAATACTGCCGTTTGCGCTGCCGCTCTACGTTCATTATTTAATCTATTCATAATCGCAGAATAGTTATCTAATTTAGTTGCTTCAGTAATTTTAGTCACTTCTACAACGTAAACACCTTTTTCTCCATCAATTGGCTTAGATGTAGCACCTTCTGCTAAACCAAATGCTGCACCTACAACTTTAGGCTCAACACCTGCTCCAGAAAGCGTTGTGTTTTTTAATGTAATAGCTGCCGCAGTTCTAGGACTCTGACCTTGATTTTTTGCAATATCTGCTACAGTAGTACTCTTAATTTTCTCACGGATTAACTTAGCTTTCTTTTCATTTTTAATAATTGGTAAAGCTGTGATAGAAGCATCTTCTGTGCTCATTAATCCTTTTTCTTTTTTCTCAACTACTTTAGCAACAATAAATCCGAAATTAGAAATAGCAAAGTTTTTAAAATCACCTGTTTCTGTATCGTCATCAAAAGCCCAACGTACTACTTCTCTCTGACTTCCTAAGCCTGGAATGTTTTCATCTAAAGCTTTAAAAGAAATTGGCTTTACTGTTAAATCACGTTCTTTTGCTAATGCATTAAAATCACCACCTTTCGCTGCAATTTCGAACTTAGACATTTTATTAAATACATCTTGTAATGTAGCGTCTGAAGGTTCAATCTTATCTGCTATAGTTGCAATTTTTACAGTTTTATTAAAACTCTTTTGGTCTAATACTTCAATAACGTGGTAACCAAATGATGTTTGTACAACATCTACATCACCAACATTATTATCAAAAGCATAAGCTTTAAATTCTGGAGCCATACCTGCTCTGTAATCAAATTCTATTTCACCATCCTTTTCGTTACTTACTTTATCAGAAGACAACTCTAATAAATCTAAAAACTTAGTTCCGCTTTTAATTTTAGCTAAAATACTATCTGCAGTTTTCTTCGCTTCTTCTGGTGTTTTAGTTACAGACGCATCTGCTCTTTGACCACCAATGTTAGGAATTAAGATATGACGAACTTTTACAGAATCTGGCAATTGCTTAGTTGCAATTACTTTAGATAACTTATAGTATTCACCATCCTTATAAGGACCGTAATAGTCACCAACATTTAATTTTAATAAAGTATCTTTTGCTACTGCTGGTAATTCTGCTGCTCTTAAAAATGCGTCGTTATATTTAATATCTGAATTAGTATTCACAAATTCTTCTACATCTGTAGCAGAATCAAATCCTAAAATTGTTTCAGTATTTTTACTGCTTTCGTTGTACTCTGGTCTATCAGCTTTTAATTTTAACAAGTCAGCTTTAATCTTATCCTCATCTGCTTTAGAAGCAACTTCCTTAAACTCTACATAAACAACTTCTCTACTAGCTTCAGCTTCGTATGCGTCTTTATGATTTTTAATATAAGCTTGAATATCACTTTTAGTTACATTTACTAAACTATCTGCGATAGACGTATAAGGAACTTGTACGTAACGAACATCAACTGTTCTAGCGTCACCAAAATAATCGGCTTCTGCTTCAGCTATTGTTGTACTAATACCAGCTTTAATCATATTATAATAAGTCTGTTGTACAGAGTTTGCAGCAATTGATTGCTCATTGTTTGTCCAACTATCATAATTAACTAAAAAGTTCCCTAAAGGTGCCGTTTCTCCTTTAAGGTCTCTTAAGTTTGAAATAAATGCATTTAAACGATTCACATCAAAATTTCCATTTTCATCCTGAAATTCTGGATATGAAGAAAAACTAGTTTTCAATAAATCTCTCATTTCATCTTTTTCAACAGACAATCCTAATTTATCAAATTCAGATTGTAATACAATTTTACGAAGCTCTTGGTTGTAAATTGTATTCATAGATTGTGTAGACGTTTGTCTTCCACCAGAAGCATCTTGGTAGCTTTTTACTTTTTGTTGAAACTCAGTACGATTGATGTCTTGTCCATTAATCGTAGCAACGACGTCTTGTGAACCTCCTGAAAACACGGAAGAGTTCTTAAATAAATCTCCAATAACAAAAGCAAATAATGCCATCGCTATTACAAAAATTAATATCAGTGAACGTTGTCTAATTTTATTTAAAACTGCCATAGTCTTTTATGTATTGTGTATTTTGGTGTAAATAAGTCTGCGAAAATAGTATATTCTTGTAAATAATAAAAGGAGTAACGCAGTTTTTATAAGTGAAGGCTTTGTATTAATCTACTTCGAGGATTTTAAGCAGCACTTCATCTATTTTTGTTGAAGAAGCTTCCGTAATAGTAAACTTAAAATTATCTATTACAACATCGTCCTTTTCTCTAGGGATTTCTTGAGTAGCATTCACAATTAATCCACCTAAAGTTTCATAATTTTCGCTTTCCGGAAGGTTTAATTTATAGGTTTCATTGACGTAATCTACTTCTAATCTTGCCGAGAACTTGTATGTTTTATCATCGAGCTGCTCTTCAATCATTTCAATAGTATCATGTTCATCTTCTATCTCACCAAATAATTCTTCAATAATATCTTCAACCGTCATAATACCAGATGTTCCACCATACTCATCAATAACAACTGCTATACTTTTGCGCTTTTTTGTTAAGATATTTAAAACATCCTTGATAAAAATAGTTTCTGGCACAAATCCAACCGGAATAATTATAGATTTTATTGATTTTGGTTTTTTAAACAATTCAAAGGAATGTACATAACCTAGAATATCATCTATAGTGTCTTTATAAACAATAATTTTTGTTCTACCAGATTCAATAAACAGCTGCCTAAGGTTTTCTATAGATTCTGAAATATCAACAGCAGTAATTTCCGTACGAGGCACCATTACTTCGCGAGCTTTCACATCTGAAAACTCCAATGCATTCTGAAAAATTTGAATTTCACTATCCACTTCTTCGTAATCTTCAACAGATTCCATTTGTTCACTAATGTAATTACCTAGCTCAACTTTTGTCATTGCCAACACCACATCCTCCCCTTCTGCCTTAAAAATATATTTTAAAACAGCATCTGATATCCAAATTACAAAATCTGATATCCAAGAAAACAAGACATAAAATACATACGTTGGAAACGCTAAAATCTTTAAAAGAGAGTTAGCATAAATCTGAAAAAATACTTTTGGTAAAAATTCTGCTGTAATTAAAATAACTAAAGTAGAAATTACAGTTTGGGTCAGTAGTTGTAAATCAGTAATCAAATACGTTAAGGTTGTACTATCTGAAGGCAACATAGATTGAAACCAACGCACCAAAACGTCTCCCATTTTAAACCCATAAATAACCAAGGCAATATTATTACCTATAAGCATCGTAGCAATGTATTTGGAAGGTCTTGCTGTAAGTTTACCTAATATTTTGCCTAAAAAATCACCTTGCTTCTTTTCTAATTCTATATGAATTTTATTAGCAGACACATAAGCGATTTCCATACCAGAAAAAAAGGCTGAAAGTATAAGGGTGCTTATAATTATGACTATTTCAGCAGTCATAAATTATTTATTGTTACGGTCTTCAAACTTTTTGCTAAAACGCTTTCTAAAGAAAAACATAAACGCAGCTAATGCAACAAAAACTAAAGACATGTATGCACCATTTCTATTATCTGACCACTTTGTAATAGCATCATATAGAAACAATACTGCAAAAACAATATAAGCGTAATGAAAAATCTTCTGTATTTTCATATGTTAAGTAAAATATTTATTGTGCAAAGGTAACTAATTATCGAGTTCAAATTCACCACCCATTTCTAACATTTGAAAGTTTTTGAAATTTTTATCAGCGTCAAAACCTATTCCATATAAAGGTCCAATAGCACGTTTAAATAACCATTTCTCATTAGTAAAAAGCCACTCTAACTTTTGATTGTAGTATAATTGATCCGTAAACAAAGTATCCTTTTGCTGAGTAGCAATCTTTACATTGCCTTGTAAATCTATAATATCTGTATCATTATAGACTATTGCGTAGTCTGCAGTTATAGTCGTTTTGTTGTAGTCTTCATCATAAGTCCTTAACTCAATACCACTTGGGAATTCCGAAAATGGAAAATTTCTATTTGAGTAATCTAGCATATTCGGGCTTATTAGATTTGCTAAAACCCTTACGGTATCGTCTGCAATCTCAGTATATTTTAAATCAATATTTACAGCCTCACTTATAGGCTTGTTTTGCAACACACCTACTTTTTGAACCTCGTTAAAATCGTTGGTACACGAAAAAAACAAAGTCACAACAATTGCTGTGACTAGGTTTCTTATGATATGTAAATTATATGCTGTCATTAAATACTTGGGACAGTTACGGAACGTCCTATCCAACATCCAATCTTAATAACTGTACCAGAACAGCTACAAGAAAAGATATCTGATTTAGAAGGTGCACTACCTCTATAACTAGCAGCAGTTTTTGCAGCTGTAGACCTTAATCTACCATCTACTCTACCTGCTTTTTCAGCTTCATTAGCAGCTAACCAAAATACTGCTCTTTTATTAAAGTTTGTATCTCCACAGTTATTAGCACTCTTTGCATACATTGCTGCAATTTGTAAATGTGGTGAACCATCTGAAGGATTCAATTTTAAAGCCTCATTGTAATACTGTCTAGCTTTACCATAGCTGCCTTTAGATTTAAGTTCGTTAGCTAAACCTTTATACAATTTTGCCTTTTTTAAAGGGTCCGTTGATAAAGCTATAGTTTGATCTAAATACTTTTGCTCACCAGTTAATAAGTAAAGGTAATATGCAGTATCTGCACTTGGCTCAATTGTATTTTTTTGTTGAACTAATTTTAAGAATAATGGATCTTCTTTACAACCTTTAGCATACATTCTGTTCATTGCACGTTGTAACCATACACCATTCTCTTTATTTTCATCAAAATCCTTTTCGTATAATGGAACTAGAACCTCGCAAGTTGCTCTCTTACCAAGCTTTTGATCCATACTAGGTAATATCTTAGTCTCAAAAGCATCGATATAAGATTCGTAACTAGCCTTACGTTGTGCTTCTTTTTTTGTTAAGGTTTCTCCTGCCTCTTCTTTTTCAGCATATTTGTTAAGCTTTAAAGTATTACTATCAATAATATTTTCAATTATTTCGTTAACATCATCATACTTATCAAACATTTGTTGCGCTGATAATTTCCCTGCATCATATAAATCAACAGCTAAAGAAAAGTAAGAATATAATCCTTTTGCATCTGTAAAGTTTTTAGCATCTTTTGTATAAGCATCGTCAAACATTTGATAAACTTGCTCATCTGTCATACCAAGCGCTTTTTTGTACTTATTCGCAATATTAGCTTTATCTACAGTTATTTCAGCGAAATCATATTTAGACTCAAAATGCTCTCTACTCTCATCGTATAATAACATTAAATCTTTAATATGTGCTAATTGATCAGCTCCTGTTGAGTTTTCGATTTTATGTTTTAAGATTTTTTCTCCATGTACATAGATTGCTCTATTAAACTTTGGACATTTTTCTCTAACGATTTTCCATGGCCCATATGCTTCATCATACTTTTTACTTTTCACGTAACCATCAAAAAGTGAAAGGTTATTCATGCACTCCTCTTGGTTATCTTCTTGAGCAAAACCCAAGTTAACACTCATTAATAGGGCAAAAAATAGTATTGTAATTCTCGTCTTCATCTTTAGTTAATTTTATTAGTAATATTTTTTTTGTTCAAACCATCTAGAGTTTAAAGATAAACTTACATTGAAGTTTACAAAATTCTCTAAGATTAAATTTTGTTCTCTTGTTCCTCTTCTTCCAAATTCAAAGCCAAAATTAGCATTAGAAAACAAATTACGAGGTCCAACTGGTAATCCTAGTCCAAAAGATATGCCAAACTCATTAATTGGTTCATCTTTTATTACTAAACCTGTGTTTTCATATTTAATACCTGCTCTATATACCACTCTTTTAAAATACCCAGAAAAAGCATTATAGTTAGGAATATAGAATCCTCCAAGAGAAATTTCAGATGAATTCTCGAAAGTAGTTGCAACGTTTGGAAAAACTGGATTAGAAAAATCACTTGTGCTTTGGAAGGTATACTCTGTACCAACAAACCAAGATTTTGGTTGACCAATACCTACACCTATTGTAAACTTAGAAGGTAAAGTAAGTTTCGTATCTTCAAGATCAGATTCAATAGTATTAGATAGACCTATAACCTCATAATCGGTATCTAAAGTCACTGTAGAAAATCTTCTAATATTCTCAGAATTTAATTTACTCTCTGGTGTGTATGTTGCCGTTGCCGATAATTCTAATTTATCTGTAATTTTTGTTTTATAAGCTACACCAAAATTTAAATTTAGACCTCTTAAATCAGATCTATTAAACTGTCTTGTTTGATACTGCACAACATCGCCTTCTGATGTATATGCTACTTCTATTGCCGTATTTTGAATATTACCAAAATTGTAATTAAAATCAACACCAATGCTTAATTTATCATTGACCTGATAGCCTAAACCTGCAAAAACTCTGTTTATACCACCTTCTCCATTAAAACGATTAACTAAAACATCGTCATCATTAACATCATCTAATCGGTAACCAACGGAAGTATATGGCATTAAACCAAATCCAAATCCAAATTTACCAACTGGCACAGATAGCGCTAAATAATCGAAAATTGTACTATTAGTATTCGCTTTTTCAGAATCGCTTCTCAAAGTACTACTAGACGTTGTACCTGCGACAGAAAACTTCACTGGTCTACTTTCACCTCTAAAATTTGAAGACTCCAAGTTTTTACCAGCATAAGAAGCCGGATTGCTTAAATTTAAGTGAATACTATCTAAGTAAACACTCATTCCTCCCATACTTCGGTTTTCTACAGTTCCTTTAAATTTAAGACTTCCAATACCATAAAATGAATATGGAGAACCTGTTCCTTGTTGCGCAAACGCAGCAGAACTAATAATTGTAATGCAAATTACAATGAATCGTTTTATCATTATTTTGAATTATATTCTAGAATAAAATTCAAACCTTCTAAAAGAAAATCTGAATTGGCAAAGATGGTATTTTTTAATTGGTTAAACAAAAATTTAGTATCACCACCTGTTAAAATAATTGTTAAATCTGAATAATTTACTACATATTGATCAATTATTCCATCTAATTCCTTAATAACACCATTAACAACACCTGAATGAATTGAAGATTCTGTTGAGTCACCAATTAAATTCTTTGGCATTTGTGTCTCTAATAACGGAAGATTAGCTGTTAAATTATTTAAAGTTTTGTAGCGCAATCTAATACCAGGTGATATTGCACCTCCTATATATTGATTTCTTTTTGTAATAAAATCATAGGTAATACATGTACCTGCATCTATTATCAATACATTTTTATCAGAAAATTGATCAACCGAAGCACTTACGAGAGCTATACGATCTACACCTAAAGTTTTTGGCGTTGCATATAAATTATCAAAAGGCAATTTTGTTTCAGAACTAAGCTCTATGATTGGTAAATCGGATTCAATTAATATAACATCCTCCTTTGACAAATGACCAACAGACGAAATAATGGCTTTTTTTATTTCCGGATAGTCCTTTTTTAGCTTTTTATATCGCTTTTTAAACTCATTTAGCTTAAAACTTAACTTATATATTAAAATTCCGTTTTCAAAAACGGCAAATTTAACATACGTATTTCCCACATCTACAATAAGATTCATATCTATTTTCTAAGTTACAAATTTATAAAATCAAATTTTATCAAATTCTTTTTGCTTATATAAAAAATGCATTTATATTTGCAC
>TARA_R110002049_G_scaffold616_9_pt1 | contig 13870 bp, 12 predicted proteins | sample TARA_R110002049 | Tara Oceans TARA_R110002049 (sample SAMEA4396941) | marine metagenome | biome: Polar Biome; feature: [SRF] surface water layer (ENVO:00010504); material: water (ENVO:00002006), including particulate matter (ENVO:01000060) such as... | depth 5 m | reverse complement strand
GAATAGAACAAGTATAAAAGGAGAAGTTATAGATCATTTACAAACCATAAAAGATGATGGAGTTGTTGCTTTAATGAAAGTTTCTAATGGCTTCAAAAATCAATTAAAAGCCATTTCAGAAGACAATATTCTTCCAGAAAATAGCTCTCAAATACAAGAAAGATTTCTAAAAGCTATTGATTATTTTTTAAATAACACCAAACAAAACATCTTAGTACCCTTAAATGCAATTACATTTTCTACAGATAATAAAGCAGTAAAAAAAGATTTTACAAATCAGTTTGATACTTTAAAAGAGAAGTTGTTTGAAAAGCTATTTGTTTTACAAAAAATGACAGAAGGTTTTAAAGTACAAACCTATTTAGAAGTAAGGGCAAAAGCTGTTTTACAAAAAACAATTGTTACAAAAAAGAAACCAGTAGCTTCTAAAAGAGATCCTATTTTAGCACTAAAATTAAGAGAGTTAAGAGATGAAATTAGAATAGCAGAAAGCGTACCTGCATTTCAGATATTTACACAAGAATCTCTATACGCAATTTGCGATTTGTTACCAAGAGACCAAGAACAGTTGCTAAATATTGTTGGAATGGGTAAAACCAGAGTAGCTAAATATGGTGAAGAAATTCTAGATTTAGTTAATACATATTGCAAAGAAAACGGAATAAATAAATTAAACGAGCAAAAAAGGGAAGACAAAAAACCAACAAAACAAGTAACTTTCGAGTTGTTTAAATCGGGTCTTTCAATAAAAGAAATTGCTAAAGAAAGAAGCTTAACTACAGGAACCATAGAAAACCATTTAGCAAATTATATTACCACTGGAGACATAGATGTTTTAGAATTAATAGAATTAAAACGCTATAAAAAAATACGAAATGAAATTGAAGATGCAGGTGAAGTAAAAGGCTTAACTGCACTTAAAGAAAAAGTAGATTCAGATATAACTTACATGGAATTAAAAATGGTTTTAATGTCTATGGAAAATTAATTCAAAAAAAATAAAATAAAGTGCAAGTTTTATAAAAAACTTACGTCTAAAGATATATGATGAGAGTAATCTTATCATTTCTTTTTCATAGCAATTTTCCCACTTCTACTTGTAGGAGTGGGTTTTTTATTAAAAAAAAGTATTAAAAAGTAATTTTTAGAAGCTATTTCCTGCTTTCACTACTCGCTTTTTTTATTTAGAAAAAAATAAAAAAGAGCTCAAACAAGCCGTTCAATCAGGGCTAAACTTGTTTGCTAGCTAAAATATTTTACTTCAAATCTTTCAATATTAATTGTATAGATTTATTTCCATTCCATTCATTTTCATCTAAAGCATACACAATATCAAAATCATTTTTAACAAATTCCATTTTATCACCTAAACCAAAACCAATAGAATTAAACGTTTGTTTATTATCTCCTTGAAAAACGCTTAATTTTAAATGTGTTTTATCAGCACCAACCTTTTTACCATAACCATTATCTCTAACACAAGTAGACTTAAAAGTTGGTTTCATATTCAATGGTCCAAAAGGAGCCATTTGCTGAATGATTCTAAAAAATTTAGGCGTAATTTCAGATAAATTTATTTCTGCATCTATAGAAATTTCTGGAGTTAACAAATTCTTATCTATTGTATTCTCTACAACTTCTTCGAACTTGTTTTTAAAATTCTCGTAATTTTCTGGTAATAAAGTTAAACCAGCAGCATATTTATGTCCACCAAATTGCTCAATAAATTCACTACAAGCTTCTAGAGCATTATAAACATCAAAGCCTTTTACAGAACGTGCAGAAGCCGCTAATTTATCGCCACTTTTAGTAAAAACTAAAGTTGGTCTGTAGTATTTTTCTATTAATCTAGAAGCAACAATACCAATAACACCTTTGTGCCAATCTTCTTGATACACAACAGAAGTAAATTTATTTTCTTCCTCATTATCTATTATTTGTATCAATGCCTGATCTGTAATTTTCTTGTCTAAATCTTTTCTATCAGCATTAAAAATTTCTATAGCAGCAGCAAATTCAATTGCCGAATCAAAATCCATTTCAGTTAATAATTCAACGGCATAATTACCATGTTTCATTCTACCAGCAGCATTTATTCTTGGTGCAATAGTAAAAACAACATCTGTAATAGTAAGTTCTGTTTTTTTTGTTTGCTCAATAATAGCTTTAATTCCGTTTCTTGGGTTTTGGTTTATAACCTGTAAACCAAAATAAGTTAAAACTCTATTTTCGCCATTCATTGGTACAATATCTGCAGCAATTGCAGTAGCAACCAAATCTAAATAAGGTATAAAATCTTCTATAGTTTGGTTTCTAGAAACACCTAAAGCTTGTATTAATTTAAAACCAACGCCACAACCACAAAGTTCATCAAAAGGATAATTACAATCTTCTTGCTTGGCATTTAAAACAGCAACAGCTTTAGGTATTTCTGCTCCTGGTTTATGATGATCACAAATAATAAAATCGATATTTTTTTCTTTAGCATATGCTACTTTTTCTATGGCTTTAATACCACAATCTAGCGCAATAATTAAAGAGAAATCATTATCGTGTGCAAAATCTATTCCCATATAAGAAACGCCATAACCTTCTGCATACCTATCTGGAATGTAGGTTGCAATATTTGGGTGAATGGTTTTTAAATATGAGGAAACTAAAGAGACAGCCGTTGTACCATCTACATCATAATCACCAAAAATTAAAATATTTTCTTTGTTTTTAATTGCAGTTTCTATTCTTTTTACTGCAAGATTCATGTCTTTCATTAAAAAAGGATCATGAATTTCTTCTAAACTAGGTCTAAAGTATTTTTTAGCTTCATCAAATGTTTCAACATTTCTTTGACAAAGTATTTTTGCAATTGCAACATCAACTTGTAAATCTTTAGCTAATTTTTCTGTTTTTTCTTTATTTGGTGTCGGTTTTAAAGTCCATCTCATAGCATTTTTTTGACTTACTTTAAATTTTATGCAAATGTATTTCTGTTTCTATTTCTGCAAACTGACGAAACATTTCCATTACACCACAATATTTTGTTACAGATAAATTAACCGCTTTCTGTATTTTTTCTGGTTGTAATTCGCTATCAGAAAAATGATAATCAACCTTTACCTTGTTGTAAAATTTTGGGTGTTCGTCTGTTAATTCTGCAGTAACTTCAATTTTAAAATCTGCAACTTCAGCGCGCATTTTTTCTAGTAATGAAACTACATCTAAACCAGAACAACCAGCTAGAGAAGATAACATTAATGCTTTAGGAGCAAAACCAACAACATCTCCATTATCTTGAGATTTATCAAACATTGTTAGATTGTGCCCACTTGGGTTATCTGTATTAAATTGAGATTTTTCTGTCCAAACTGTGGTAACTATATTTTTAACCATAAATTCTATTTTTAAAAAATGAAGTACTAAATTGTGCTTTCATACAAAAATAAGAAAACCATAATAAGTTAATGATTAAATTACCTACAAAGACTAAATATAAAATACTTGTTCTTTTAAGTATGTTTTTTATAGCTTCCTTTTATGCACAAACAGAAGTTACAGCAAATGGTAAGCAACCATTTTGTATCGGTGAGGAAATAAAAATAGTTACAGATTTTACTATTACAAATACAGACACAAGTGTTACAGGAATAGATTCTTTTTTTATTCAAATATCTTCTGGTTATCAAGTAAATGAAGATGAGTTAGAGTTAAAAGGAACACATTTAAATATTTCACAATCCTTTGATATAACAGAAGGAAAGCTGACGTTGTTTGCTACATTACCTGGAACAAAAATGTTGTTTTCAGATATTGAAACAGCAGTAAAAGAGGTTGTTTTTAAAACTACAGCAGCAAATGTTGTAACAGAAAAAACATTTTCGTTAACAACAGAAAATGCTAATTATTTACCAATAACAGATCATTTTTATGAATTTGTACCAAGTTTAGGTATTACATGGGCAAATGCTAAAATAGCAGCAGAAAATAGGCCACTTTATTTTGGTAGGCAAGGTTATTTAGCAACGTTAACAAGTAAAGAAGAAGCAGCATTTGCAGGTGAGCAAGCTTCTGGAACAGGTTGGATTGGTGGTTCTGATGAGCAAACTGAGGGCGTTTGGAAATGGGTTACTGGCCCAGAAGCAGGAACTTCTATGGAGAATTTTTGGAATGGAAAAGTAAATGGATCATCTCCTAATTATGCAAATTGGAATGATAATGAACCTAATGATTTTGGTGATAATGAAGATTACGCCCACATAACAGATCCATCTATTGGAATTAGAGGAGCTTGGAATGATTTACCAAATATTGGAGGTACTGATTTGTATGTAGCAAAAGGTTATATAGTAGAATATGGTGCGCCAGGCGATCCTAAATTAAATATTGTAGCAACATCAAGTATATATATACCTCAAATAATAAGTACAATAAATACCACAGTTTGTGAATCTGGTTCAGTAACAATCTCTGCAAATTCAGATGAAGGTGAAATTGTTTGGTTTGATTCTTTAACTGGTGGAATTGAATTACAAAGAGGTAATAATTATACGACTCCAATTATAAGTACAACAACAACCTATTACGTTTTAACTTCTGTTGCAGGCTGTTTAAATTCTAAAAGAACGGCTGTAACAGTTAACGTAATTAATAGACCAACAATAACAAATACAACAGACGATATTGTTTGCTCTGGCACTGCAAATTTATCTGCTGTTGCTTCTGCTGGTAGTGTATTTTGGTACGATTCTTTAACAGGTGGCACGCTTTTACATACAGGTAACAATTATACAACACCAAATTTATCGGCAACAACATCTTATTTTGTTGAGGCAAATAATATTAATTGTGCTTCTGTTGCAAGAACTGAGGTTATAGCAGAAGTAGATGCAACAATACCAGAGTTTGAATTAGAGAAAGACACTTATGTTTTGTGCAATGATATTGGTTCTGTAGTTTTAAAAGTTATTAATTTTAAAGATGATTATACATATCGCTGGACAAAAGATAATTTACCTATTTTAGGAACTTCACCAGAAATAAATGTAAGTGAAATAGGAATTTATAAAGTAAAGGCTATTTCTAAAGCAGGTTGTGAATCTTTAGATAAAGAAATAACAGTAAAAAATTCTGAAATAGCATTAATAAGCAAAAATGAAATTTTAATTATTGATGACTCTGATAACAATTCTATTAGAGTAGATAAGCAAAGTATAGGAATAGGAGAGTATGAGTTTTCTCTTGATGATGAATTTGGAACCTATAATGATATTGGTTTTTTTGAAAATATTTCTACAGGAATACACACATTATTTATTAGAGACAAAGGAGGTTGTGGTATTACAGAATATGTTTTTTCAATTTTAGAATATCCAGGTTTTTTTACACCAAATAATGATGGCAAAAATGATTATTGGCACATAAACGGTTATGATAAGAATTTTTACACTCTATCAGATATTTATATTTATAATAGATTTGGAGTTTTAATTTATAAAATGATGCCAACAAGTTTAGGTTGGGATGGAACTTATAAAGGAAAATTGTTACCCTCTAGTAGCTATTGGTTTAAGACCAACTTAATAGACAATAATGGTTTGTCTATTCATAAAACCGGAAGTTTTAGCTTAATAAGAAAATAAAATAATAATTTAATATAAAGAATATGGCATTAGTAACACCACTAAACGCAGAACATGATTTAGAGACAAAAAAATTAGCAGAATTTTTTAATGAAACGCTAGGTTTTTGTCCAAATTCAGTATTAACAATGCAACGTAGACCAGCAATTTCTAAAGCTTTTATAAATCTAAATAAAGCAGTAATGGCAAATGAAGGTAGAGTAACCTCTGCTCTAAAAAGAATGATTGCCTGGGTCTCTAGCAATGCAACTGGTTGTAGGTATTGTCAGGCACACGCTATTAGAGCAGCAGAGCGTTATGGAGCAGAACAAGAACAATTAGATAATATTTGGGAATATAAAACACACCCTGCTTTTTCTGATGCAGAAAGAGCTGCTTTAGATTTTTCTTTGGCTGCCTCTATGGTGCCAAATGCTGTAGATGCTACTACAAAAGAAGAACTTTATAAATATTGGGATGAAGGTGAGATTGTTGAAATGTTGGGAGTTATTTCTCTTTTTGGCTATTTAAATCGTTGGAATGATTCTATGGGAACAACTTTAGAAGAAGATGCCATTGAGAGTGGAAATCAATTTTTAGGAAAACATGGTTTTGAAGTAGGAAAACATGTTTAAAAAAAGAAAAGTTAAATAATAGAAAACTTTACAAAACTTTTTTATATTTACCATTATTAAAACAGATAGCCTTTTCAAATAAAATTGAAAAGGCTTGTTTTAAATTATAAAGGTCCCCCAACCTCATCAAATTTAACCTCAAAAGTAATAAAATACAAAAGTTTTATTACTGTAAATTTTGCAAAATCATTTTTCTTTTTTGTAAAATTTGAGATTATTTAGGGAAAGAGGACATATGAAAACAAGAGAAGAAAAGTTATTTAAACTTATTAAAGAGAAATTACCTAAAAATGTTTCTTTAATAGATGATATTGCAGATGTTTTAGATATAAATTACGATGCTTCGTACAGAAGGATTAAAGGTAAAACTGCACTTACGCTAAAAGAAGGTCTTAAGCTTTCTGAACATTACAACTTAGATTTTAATAAGCTATTAATTAGGAAACAAACTGAAACAAGAGAAATATCTGTAGAGAAAACTCACGGTGTAATTTCAGATAGTTTTTTAGAAGCCTTTTTTGATAATTCTAAATTAGAAACAGAAACTGTTTTAAATTCAGAGAATGGCCAAATTATAAATTGTGCTAAAGATTTTCCTTTTTACCACACAGATAATAAAGTACTAAAAAAGTTTAGAATTTTCTTATTTATAAACATGTTAAGTAAAGATATTAGACTTAAAAAAATGTCTTTTTCTGAATTTGAACCCACCCAAGAAATCTCTAAAAAATACAATGCTTTTTTAAATCAATATGAAAGAGTTTCTTTAGTAGAAATCTGGAATGATTCTACCATAGATAATATTTTAAACCAGATAAAATACTTTTTTGAAGTTGGCCTAATTACCAAAATAGAGGCTATATCTATAGCAGATGGTTTAACTAAATCTTTAAAATTAATAGAAGAACAAGCAGAAAACCAGAAAAGAGATAAAAGTAAAAACAAATATCAATTATACCACAACAACTTAATTTCTCTTTTAAATACGGTATTAATGAAAACCGATTTTGATACCAAGGTTTTTATTCCCTATACTAATTTAACCTATTTTAAGGTTACAGATGAAAATACAACTACGCAAATAGAAGAGCATCTAAGTACACAATTGCAGTATTCTACCAATATTTCTGGTGAAGCCTCTGTAAGTAGAAAGATGTTTTTTAACAAAATGTATCAAAAAATAGAAAAAATGCAATTAAAGATTTCTCTTTAATTATTTTCTAATTTAATTATAATAGCCTTAGAAATAGAGTCTACTAGCTTTTTAGATTTTTCAATATTACTTTTAATGATATTTTCATTAGAAATTAAATCTTTAGTTGTTTCAAATGATTTCTGATACCAGTTATTCCAAGCAGTAATTATTTCTATTTGAGTTTTTAAAGAATCTCCATTGTTAATTGCAATTTTACTTTGCTTTAGCTCTTCGTTTAATCTACTTTTGGCAGCAATTTCTAAATCTAATAAAATAGATTTTGCTGTGTTTTTATCAGCATTTAAAAGTGTATAAGCAGAAATAAGAGCAGTTGTACCTACATTTTTTAAAGTAGTTTTAGAAACTTTATCTATTCTATCATTATCTGTATGATAAAATTGATCTGTAAAATGCCAGAACAAAACACTTGGTATATTTTCTCTTAAAAAAGGAACATGATCACTTCCTCCTTCAAACGGATTTGTACTAACCAACCAGTTTGCTCTTTTACCTTGCGCTTTAAATTTATCAATTAAAAAATCATTTAAATAATGAGGTTTCATTTGCTCTAATTTCATTTTAGAACCTCCCCATTCTGTGTGTTTGTCATTTCCACGAGTCCAAATTGCACTTGGATCTGGCATTTTTTCAATTAAGAAAACACCTCCCGTTTTCTCTGTGTTTTCACCAACCATGTCTAAAGAAATTCCCCATTTAATGTCTTTTGCTCTAATAGAATCTTCTTGCACATATCTTCTAGTAGACACAATTTCATCTCCCCATAAAAAGGTTAATGTTCTTTTAGGAAGAAACTCTTTATTGTTGATGAATTTTGCTGTTAAATTAGCCATTTCTAAAGCAACACCAACACCTGTTGCATTGTCATTTGCACCAGGTTCTTGTATATGAGCACTAAAAACCAAGCGTTCTTTTGGGCTTTCGTTTCCTTTAATATCTGCAACAATTGTTAATTCTTCCGAAGGATAAATATTTGTTTTTACGTTTACATTTAAAGTTACTTTTCCTTTTTCTAAAGCCTTTTTTAAACGTTCTTTTGCTGCAAAAGACGTGGCAATTGCCCAAGGTTTGTTTACAGAGTCTAAAGGAATAGAACGAAATTGAATAGAAGTTGTGTTTTTTTCTGGTTGTAAATAATCAGGATTATTATAAGTAATTATTCCTGCAGCTTTTCCTTCTATTATTGCTGTTTTAAAAATTCTATACGGACTCGTTTCTGCGAAAACAATTTTTCCTGTTACATCTAATTTAGATAATTCTTTAACATCCTTTATATAAATTACTTCTGCAGTAACACCTTCTTTTGGTGTACTGTAAGAATTTAAAGCAATCATATTTCTATTAGCTGTGTGTTCTAGTAAAGAAATTGTTTCTCCTTCTATTTTTACACTTGCATCAACAGATTCCCAAGTTGGTTTTTTTAACGGACGTTTTTCTATTCTGTACGTAAGTACGTTTTCTTCGGTTGCATTTTCTTCTAAAACGTACCCAGCATTTTCTAATTCTTCTGCAATTTTATAAACACTTTTATTAAAGCCTGTATTACCAACAACTCGCCAATATTTTTCTACAAAAGAGGTGGTTTCAAAAGCTAAATCTCCCGTAAATTCTTCATTAATAATTGTTGCGTAATTAGAAGTAGAAAGTTTTACAGAATCTTCTTTTTTACAATTAATTAAAAGGGTAGAAACAAATAAGAAAAGAATTATTTTTTTTAACATAACGGTAGTTTTGTAATACATAAAAGAGGTTTTTACAGAAATTATTTTAACTCTAAAGCTTCTTTTTCAAAAGATAAACCTTCAAAACCAAGCTTCATAAAATTTCTAATGTTTTGGTGCGAATCTCCTTTTTCATCTTCTAAAACATTTTTATAATGTTCGCCAAAACAAAATAATGTTTCTTCTTTTGTTAATTTCTGAAGTTTGGCAAAGGCAAATAATTTACAAGAACCAGCGTTTTCTCCTGCTTTATTTATTACTTCTCCGTTTGTGAAGCTAGTAGGAGTAAAGTTGTAATTATTCTCAATAACTTCCATGGTTTCTGAAAAATTAATTGCTGTTGGATTTGCTTTTAACTTCGTTTTAAATTGTTGAATTATCATTATATTATTTTATAGAAATTATATTTTACGTTCTTTGTATTAGACTAATTTCATCAAATTTAAAATAAAAACACGGTTTATTGTTATAAAAACATAGGTTTTAACGTTATATAAATAGAATGAATAAAACTGATTTTAAGCTTAAGGTATTTTCATTATCAGAACGCATATTTCCTATGGTTACACGTATGCTTGGTAGTACTGCAAATGCAGAAGATGCTATTCAAGAAATAATGCTAAAACTCTGGGAGAAACGTAAAAAGTTTGAAAAACATCCTAACATTAATGGTTTTGTAGTTTTAACTGCTCGTAATTATTGTATAGATGTTTTAAGAAAAAAACCTTTTGTTTTAGAAGATGCAACAGATTATTTTAAGATTTTAGAATCTAAAAATGAGTACACGCAATTAGAGTGGAAAGAGTTAAATACTGCAATTAAAGAAATTCTTAAAAAGTTACCAGAACAACAAGCAGAAGTTTTTATGATGCGAGATATAGATGGTTATGAGTTTACAGAAATAGCAGCTGCGTTAGAATTTAAGGTTGAACATGTTAGGGTTTTGTTATCTAGAGCAAGAAAACAAATAGGTGTAGCGTTAGAAAAAACATATAGTTATGAAAGAGGAGAATATTAACAATCTAATAGAAAAATATAGGTCTGGCACCACTTCTTTAGAAGAAGAAGAATTTCTACTTGAGAATGTAAACAAACTAGATGCAGCAATAGAAGCGTCTTCTGTTTTTATAAAAATGAATAAAAAAGAGATTCCAGATAATTTTAATGATAAATTATGGGATTCTTTTGAGCCTAAAATTAAGACTAAACACAAGTACAGTTATAAAATTTTTGGAGCAGTTGCTTCTGTAGCAATTTTTGTTACGCTAGCATTTTATACTTTTTCTAATAACGAGCAAAGTATAGAAGAGAAAGAATTTTTATTAAATGAAGCTAAAAATATGTTTGTAAATAATGAAAATATCATTTTTGAAGACGAATTAATAATTGTGTACACAAAACAAGAATAAATTATAAATATCATGAAAAAAGTAACAATCTTATTGGTGCTATTGTTAACAAGCAATGTCACTATTTTGGCTCAAAAAATAAATAAAAAAAATCTTTATGTTAAAGTTAAAGATGATAAAAAGCCAATGGTTTTTGTAGATGGTAAAAAGTTTGAGTTTCCTGTTGAGTTAATAGATCAAACTCAAATAGAATCGATAAATATTTTAAAAGGTGAAAAAGCCATAAGTGCATATAATGCCCCAAATGGTGTAATTATAATTAAGACAAAACAGTATAAATCTATAGATTGGTCTGATAAAGATAAAAAAGAGAAATTAACTAAAGACTCTAAAAAGGAACCATTGGTTATTGTAGATGGAAAGGTTACAAGTAGAAAGTTTTTAGAAACTTTAGATTCTAATAAAATTGAAAAAATGGAAGTTTTAAAAGGAGAAAAAGCTATTAAAAAATACAATTCACCTAATGGTGTAATTATTATTACTACTAAGAAGAAATACAAACTTAATTAAAAACTAAAACGCTCAATAAATAGTATTTCTACTGTATTGGGCGTTTTTATTTTCTTGCTATTTCTTCCCTTCAACAATTACAACAATTTCACCTTTTGGTGGCTTTGCAGTATAATGTGCTAGTACTTCTGTAGCAGTTCCTCTAATGGTTTCTTCAAACATTTTTGTTAATTCTCTAGAAACAGAAACCTGTCTGCCTGCGCCAAAATACTCAGCAAAATGGCCCAATGTTTTTATTAGTTTATGCGGCGATTCATAAAATATAATTGTTCTTGTTTCTTCTGCTAATAATAACAAACGTGTTTGTCTTCCTTTTTTTACTGGCAAAAAACCTTCAAAAACAAACTTGTCATTTGGTAAACCAGAGTTTACTAAAGCAGGTACAAAAGCAGTTGCACCAGGTAAGCAATCAACCTCTATATTATTTTCTACACAAGCTCTTGTTAATAAAAAACCAGGATCTGAAATAGCTGGCGTTCCTGCATCAGAAATTAAAGCGCAAGTTTCTCCGTTTTTTATTCTATTAACTACACCTTGTACAGACCTATGTTCATTATGCATATGATGACTGTGCATTTGTGTAGAAATTTCAAAATGCTTTAATAGTTTTCCACTTGTTCGCGTGTCTTCTGCTAAAATAAAATCTACTTCTTTTAAAACTCTAATGGCTCTAAATGTAATGTCTTCTAAATTACCAATTGGTGTTGGCACTAAATATAATTTACTCATAATTTCTTATATACTTTCGTAAGTTTCTACAGTAATATCTGCAACAACGTCTCCTGTGTGTTTTATGCTTAAAGGCTCGAATAAAACAATATGTACTTCTTCTTTTGCAACAGGTTTGTGTTCTACTCCTTTAGGTACAATATAAAATTCACCTTCGTTTAAAGTGATGGTTTTATCACGAAATTCGATATTTAAAGTTCCTTTAATAACCATAAATAGCTCGTCTTCATTGTCGTGTTTATGAAAAACAAATTCGCCTTTTAATTTTGCTAATAATATTTGTTGTCCGTTTAATTGCCCAACTTTTTTTGGAGACCACAAGTCTTGAAACAGTTTAAATTTCTCTTGAATATTAATTACACTCATAAAGCAAATTTACAAAGAATAAGACGGATTCTGCGTTACCGATTGCAGCATTTGTTTGAGCTCTTTTTTATTTAAAAAAAGCGAGTGCGAAAAGCGGGACATTTCTCTTTAGAAATGAACGCCCAAAAAGTTATTATTCTAACGAAATTGTTTAATTTTGCGGTTCATTAAAAGAAAAGAAATGTATAGAAGTCATTCTTGTGGCGAGTTAAGAGATTCGCATATAAATACAGAAGTAACCTTAGCAGGTTGGGTACAAAAGTCTCGTGATAAAGGTTTTATGGTTTGGGTAGATTTACGTGACCGTTATGGAATTACACAGTTAATTTTTGACGAAGAACGCACGCCAAAAGAAATGATGGAAAAAGCAAAGTCTCTTGGTAGAGAATTTGTAATACAAGTTACAGGAACTGTAATAGAGCGTGAAGCTAAAAATTCTAAAATGGCCACAGGTGCAGTAGAAGTTTTGGTTTCTAAATTAGAAATTTTAAACGCATCTGTAACACCACCTTTTACTATTGAAGATAAAACGGATGGTGGAGAAGATATTAGAATGAAATATAGATATTTAGACATTAGAAGAAATCCTGTTAAAGACAGTTTAATCTTTCGTCATAAAGTTTCTATGGAAGTAAGAAAATATCTTTCAGATCAAGAATTTATAGAAGTTGAAACTCCTTATCTAATTAAATCTACACCAGAAGGCGCAAGAGATTTTGTAGTGCCAAGTAGAATGAATGAAGGTCAGTTTTATGCTTTACCTCAATCTCCACAAACATTTAAACAACTGTTAATGGTTGGTGGAATGGATAAATATTTTCAGATTGTAAAATGTTTTAGAGACGAAGATTTACGTGCAGACAGACAGCCAGAATTTACACAAATTGACTGTGAAATGGCGTTTGTAGAGCAAGAAGATATTTTAAATATTTTTGAAGGATTAACCCGTCATTTACTAAAAGAAGTTAATAATGTTGAAGTGGATAAATTCCCTAGAATGTTATATGACGATGCAATGCGTTTGTATGGAAACGACAAACCAGACATCCGTTTTGGGATGGAATTTGGTGAGTTAAATGCAGTTACACAACATAAAGATTTTGGTGTTTTTAATAGCGCAGAATTGGTGGTTGGTATTGCAGTTCCTGGAGGAAATGCTTACACAAGAAAAGAAATAGATAATATTATTAAGTGGGTAAAGCGTCCGCAAGTTGGTGCTTTAGGAATGATTTATGCACGTGTAAACGAAGATGGATCTTTTAAATCTTCTGTAGATAAATTCTACGACCAAGAAGATTTAGCTAAATGGGCAGAAATTACGGGTGCAAAACCTGGTGATTTAGTATGTGTTTTATCTGGAGAAACAAATAAAGTAAGAGCACAATTATCTGCTTTACGTATGGAATTAGCAGAACGTTTAGGATTAAGAGACCCTAAAGTATTTGCACCTCTTTGGGTAATAGATTTTCCTTTATTAGAATTAGATGAAGAAACTGGGCATTATCATGCAATGCACCATCCATTTACTTCACCAAAACCTGGTCAAATGGAATTGTTAGATACAGATCCTGGAGCAGTAAAAGCAAATGCTTATGATTTAGTTTTAAACGGTAATGAAATTGGTGGAGGTTCTATTAGAATTCATGATAAACAAATGCAAGCAACAATGTTGCGT
>TARA_R110002049_G_scaffold120546_4_pt1 | contig 13880 bp, 11 predicted proteins | sample TARA_R110002049 | Tara Oceans TARA_R110002049 (sample SAMEA4396941) | marine metagenome | biome: Polar Biome; feature: [SRF] surface water layer (ENVO:00010504); material: water (ENVO:00002006), including particulate matter (ENVO:01000060) such as... | depth 5 m | reverse complement strand
GCGCCAGCCGTAGATATAGTACCCCATGCGCAACACTTCGGTTTCGACAATGGTACGGCAGGTTTCCTGCGCGGCAAAGTTGGTGCGGGGCAGGAATACCTGTCCGACCGCGATCAATTCATTCTGGCGTGGGCTATGACCGGTGCGACGCACCTGATCATAAAAGAAGTTCACCGGGATCTGCACGTGGATGCCGGCACCATCGCCGGTTTTTCCGTCTGCATCGACCGCGCCGCGGTGCCAAATCGCTTTCAATGCCTTGATACCGTTATCCACGACATCCCGGCTTCTTGAACCGTCGATGTTCACCACAAGGCCAACACCGCAGGACGAATGCTCTTCCTCTTCGGCGTACAGACCATTTTCCGCCATATAGGCCCGCTTGGCTTCTTCGCGGGCTACCCAGGCGTCATCATACTTGGTCATTCGAAATCTCCTAAATCGGGCGCGCCATGGCGCGATAATAAGTTGGTCAGAAGCAGAAGCTTATTCAGCAGCGATCGCGCTGGCCGTTCCCATCTTCTCAAGAATTGCCTGCGCGCAGTCGCGTCCATCTTTGATGGCCCAGACGACCAAAGACGCCCCGCGCACGATGTCGCCGACGGCATAGACGCCGTCCAGGTCGGTCGCACCCGTGATGTAATCGGCTTTGATCGTGCCCCAGCGATTTACCGGCAGCTCGGGCGTGTTCCACATGGTTGGTAGATCCTCAGGTTCAAACCCAAGCGCCATGATGACCAGATCAGCCTCTTCGATGTAATCCGACCCTTCGATCAGCTCGGGTGCCTGTCGTCCCGAAACATCCGGCGCGCCAAGTCTCATCTTTTGGACCATCACACCAGTGACCGGATCACCGACAAACCCTTTGGGGGCAGACAGCCATTCGAATACCACGCCTTCTTCTTCGGCATTTTGGACTTCGCGCTGGCTGCCCGGCATGTTGGCCCGGTCACGCCGGTACAAGCATTTTACCGACGTTGCGCCCTGACGGATCGACGTGCGCACGCAATCCATCGCCGTATCGCCGCCGCCAATAACCACGACTCTCTTGCCGTGGGCATTCAAACGACCGGACTCGAACTCTTCTACATCGTCACCAAAGCTTTTCCGGTTGCTGACTGTCAGAAAATCAATGGCTCGCTCCAGGCCGACACCGCCGACGCCGGGGGCCTGGATATCGCGAGTCTTGTAAACGCCGGTTGCGATAATGACAGCGTCATGCTTGGCCCGAATGTCGGCAAAGCTGATATCCACGCCCACATCGCAGTTCAGTTCGAACGTGACGCCGCCTTCGGCCAGCTGATCATTGCGGCGCATCACGATGTCTTTCTCCAGCTTGAACCCCGGAATGCCATACGTCAACAATCCGCCAGCCCGGTCGTAGCGGTCATAGATAGTGACTTGCACGCCAGCGCGTCGCAAGACGTCGGCCGCCGCCAGACCGCCGGGCCCGGCACCGATAATGCCAACGGATTCCGCCCGCTCTGTATGTGGTTTGATCGCCTGGACCCATCCATTTTCCCACGCAGTGTCGGTGATGTATTTCTCCACCGATCCAATGGTCACGGTCCCGTGGCCGGACTGTTCAATCACGCAGTTACCTTCGCAAAGACGGTCTTGGGGGCAGATACGTCCGCAGATCTCCGGGAATGTGTTGGTGGCCTGACTAACCTCGTACGCCTCTTTCAGACGCCCTTCGGCGGTCAGGCGCAACCAGTCGGGAATGTTGTTGTGTAGTGGACAATGAGTCTGGCAATAGGGAACGCCGCATTGGCTGCACCTGCTTGACTGCTCTTTCGCCTTTTCATCGGCGTATTCAGCATAGATTTCCCTAAAGTCCTCGCGACGCAGATTCGGCATGCGCTTCTCAGGCATATCCCGCGAAATCGTTGTAAACTTCAGCATAGGCTGCTTCGCCATGATCGAACACTCCGTCAGATAAACTTTCTCAGGCCGCTATATACAAGTCTGACCGCCATAAAAAGTCATAAATGCTGACCTATATATCGTTTTATTCGCAGTTGAGGATAAAATACTGATCCTTATCCCACAAAATTATATCCGATCCGGACCTAATTATGCTCTTTGCAATCAACCTGAGGGGTCTATACCTCCGACTCCTATCATGTGTGGAAAAGGCACCTAGGTTATGACCCTGTTTCAACTTTTGCTCGTCGCCATCATTCAAGGCTTGACTGAATTTCTGCCAATCTCATCTTCGGGCCACTTGATATTGCTGCCCACATTGACAGGCGGGCCGGACCAAGGGCTGGCCATCGATGTCGCGGTCCATGTCGGCACATTGCTTGCCGTGGTCATATATTTCCGTGCCGAAGTGCTTGAAGCGACGATAGGCCTGGGGCGGCTGGCCTGTGGTAAGGTCGATACCAATGGCGCGCGTACAGCGTTGCTTTTGATCATCGCAACAATTCCCGTTTTGGTGGCGGGGTTATTGTTCAAGGTCTTGGGCATTGAGGAAGCGCTACGGTCCGTTGCCGTGATTGGCTGGACCATGTTGATATTTGGTATCGTTCTGTATTGGGCCGACAAGACCGGCCAAGAGAAGCTGCGCACCAATGACTGGAACCTCAGGGATGCGATATGGATGGGACTGGCCCAAACCATAGCCTTGATACCCGGTACCTCGCGCTCCGGCATCACGATTACGGCGGCGCGCAAGCTCGGGTATGACCGCACCAGTGCCGCGACCCTTTCCATGCTGATGTCGATCCCGACGATCCTGGCATCGGGTGCCCTGCTCTCGCTGGATGTGATTGGCCAAGCGGACTGGCAACTGGCGCAGGACGCGTCGATTGCGGCGGCGTTCGCCTTTGTTGCAGCCCTTGTGGCCCTGACACTCATGATGCGACTGCTGCGCAGCGTCAGCTTTACACCCTATGTGATCTATAGGGTTATCCTAGGCATAATACTGCTAATCTACGCCTATAGCTAAGGCCTAGCACACCCCGAGACCCGGCCGGGCATTGTACGCCAGTCTACTGCCCGGCTCAGGTCCGCAGGTTTTTAGCAGAGTTCTTGATGTCGTCATATTGGCCCGATGGACGAAACCGCCACAGATAGCCGGGCAAAACCGACGCCATCGACTTGGGAACGATACCAAAGGCCGAAAAACCGCGTGCGTCCTTGGCGACCACGTTGTCGCGAGAAAGGCTGTCAACCTGATCCCGCGTAAGCATGGAATTCTTGATCAGCCCAAAAGACGCGGCTTGCATCATATCAAATCCAAATGCCATCACGCGACCCGCAAACGTCGGCAACGCCAAAACCAGACGCCGTCGGTGAATGATCTCGAGCATCCGCCCGATCAACGCGCGAAAGCTCGCCACCTCGGGACCGCCCAGCTCGTACACACCGCCCGGGGCGTTCTGAAGAACGGCTTGCGCCGCAGCTTGGGCCACATCATCGACATAGACCGGTTGAAATAATGTATTCGCCCGGACAAGGGGTATTACCGGGCTGGTACGCACCATACCTGCAAACCGATTGAAAAACTGATCTTCGGGACCAAAGATAATCGAAGGGCGCAAGATGACCGCACCCGGCATGTGCTTTGCAACGCCCGCCTCGCCCAGGGCTTTGGTATGCGAATATTTACTGTCCGCTTCCGGGTCGGCACCAATGGCAGACATGTGCACCATCGTCGAAATGCCTTCCAAGGCAGCAAGGCGCGCAATTCTCTCGGCCCCTTCGGACTGCACCTCGTCAAAGGTGTTCTTTCCGGCCTCGATCAGAATACCCACGCAGTTCACGACCGCATCCGCCCCATTTAACGCGGCGGCGACCGAAGCATCATCGCGTATGTTGCAGAAAATTGGTTCAACCTGACCCACAGTGCCGTAGGTGCGTACGAACAACGCCTCGTTCGGGCGCCGTACAGCTACGCGAACACGCCATCCTGCCTTGGCCATGCGACGCGTAATATAACGCCCGACAAACCCCGAGCCGCCAAAAATTGTGACAAGCTTAGACATGATCATACTCCCGCGCAGAAAACTTGCGTTCACAGATACATCTCGGCCCGACTAGGAACAAGCCGCAATTCCGCCCACAAGCGGGGTTACAATACAGCAAATGCCGCGCCAGCCGTCGAAAAACCTGCTGAACGAACCTGCACAAACAAGTTGCATGAATTGACGGAATTCCAATTGACACCTCCGCCCTGCGGGATTAGAGCACCCCTCACGACACCTGCCCAGGTGGCGGAATGGTAGACGCGCTAGCTTCAGGTGCTAGTACTGGCAACGGTGTGGAGGTTCGAGTCCTCTCCTGGGCACCAAAGTCAAGCTCAAAAACCCAGCAATGCTGGGTTTTTTGCGTTTTTGCGGGTGTTTTTCCCGAAAACTGCCCCACAAAGTGCCCCACATCTCCCCTTGCCCGACCAAATAGAGGAGAGATCACCTGCTCCTCGTTGTCCGACACGATTTCTGTGCTGAATCAATCGAACCGAAATCCCCTCCATTGCAATCCTCGATGGAGACAGACATGGACATATCGACTAAGAAACTTCAGGTGGCCCGCAAAACCATGGTTCGCATCATACAGTCCCGGACCGATGGAGCGGACTACCTTCGCATCGTCCTCGAACTGGAGCGCCACATTGCGGCCGCCGCAAACGACAATTCCGAGCTCGCCCGCATCTTGTCCGAAGCGGCTTAGGAGCATTTTACCGGTGAGCCATGCCGTCAGGTCGCCACCTCACCCGACTTCAGGCGCTGGTTCAGCCGCGCCAGAGGCCCGGCGAAGGCGGCCTCCAGCCGCCTGACATGATCACTCATCCAAGAGGCCATGTGGGGCCAGTTCTCCGAGTTAAACCCATCGCAAGGCTCTGAAAGATTGATCAGGCAACGCTTCTGATCGTCATTGCGATGCCATTCGAGCTTATCACCAAAATCCTGCTCGACCGTTTCTCGTTGTGCGAAGAGCTGATCGAAGATCCACTTGTTCTCGGCCGTGCTATTCCTCTGGATAGAGACTTCCACCCGCATTTGGTTTTTCAAAAGAACCAGAGTGTAGGAACATCCCGAAACGCCTGTGCCGACGCTTAACCAATTCTCTTTGGTGGGGTTGACGTTCTGATGGCGGGTTGATCCGTCCTCTCGCAGCCTTTCCAGTGCTCGTTGCCAGAACTCCAAACGAACCTTGTGCCGATGACTTTGAGCTGTGCTGGCAGACCTTTCCTCACTCTCCTTCTGAGCCATTCGGATCATGTAGTCGGCCGCCTCGGGCGTCGGAATTACCTGCTGGAGGTCGACGAAGATTTCCTCACCATATCGATACGGCACGACTTTCACGCAGCGCGCATCGATTTGATGCTCGCGAAGCCAGAGCACCGTTGCCGTCACCTCCCGCCGGAAATTTGCAGCGATGAAGACAATCCGCTGGTTCGTGCCATCATTCAGAACGACCTCGTCCAACGCGTCCTCGCCCAGGAATCGGCAGATTAGCCCGGCGGCATCGCCCCCGCCCTGACCGTCAAGGTAGAGCTGGAAGATCGCCACGATCTCGGTCTTTTTCAGACTGGAGCAGTAGGCAGCATATTTTAAGGCCTGCCAGACCACATCCCTTCCGGAGTCGTCCAACTTGTTTTCGATGACGACAAGCTGTCCATTTCGATCAAGCGCCAGCAGGTCGAGCCGTTCACGGGTGCCATCGAACCTGTCGAACTCCTTCTGGATGATTAACAGGCCGTCCTCGCCTTCGCCCATGGCCTCGCAGAGCGCGTCGGGCATGGAGGCCAGCCATTCCTGAAGATGCTCGCGCTCTCGGAACCCGCCTTCGGAGAAGCTGGTGCGCTCAAGCTTACGGAGACGATTGGCGGTTCGGTCTATCTGGAACATGCTACTCTCTTCCGATCGCGGCACGCATCTGCTCGCCCATCGTTTTGCCATGGCTGATTTTTTGGACCATCAGGAAGAGGTTCCCTGTGGTCTTCGCCCACAATCGGCCGAGGATGTCCTTTTCGCGAGCCTCCTCCGCCGTGACGAGGTGCTGGCCCTTATACTCAACGATGAAAACGCGCCCATTTTGCAGCCTGGCGACGAAGTCGGGGTAAAACCTATCCTTGAGGCGCGGTAGCCAAAACGAATCGCGATGACGCGCGACGTTACGCACCCAGACGTCCACCTCTTCCAACCCGTTAAGCTCGACTGCACAGGTGAACTCTTCGCCCCCGACGTTGCTGTCCAGAAGTGGGACCCGATCCGGGCCGAGGAGATGCTTGTCCAACCGGACCGCCCCAGTTGGCGTGGTCGGGACGGTTGCGTAGACTGACGCGTCGAAGCGGATCACGCGACGAGGATCGAACGTCGGCGCCGCTTCGTCACCGAATAGGGCGATTTGCCGGGCCGTGGTGCGCTCAGCTATCCTGATCTCATCCAGTTTCCAGCGCAGGCGAGCGGCGATCGTGTGCTGCCATTCGATGAGCGTCCGGATATGGATGTCCCGCCGTGTCAGAAGGTCGGCTACCACAGCCGCGATCCACGCGCGCAGCTCGTCAGGCGGGATGTCTGAGGCGCGGCATTCCCGCTCCATCCATTGGACGAGCGTGGCCTCCAGGTCGACATCAGCCGGGGCGTGCAAGCCCGACAGGATCGGCTGCTGCTGCGCGGTCTGGGTGTAGATCAGCTTGTCCCCTCGCAGGTCGATCTCGACTACATTTTCCTGTCGGTTGAAGCTCAACTCCTCCTCGGTCAGGCGAGCGGCATGCTTATGCAGGCTCCAGTCGATGCGCTCCATGATCTGGTCAGTCTCGGCCGAGAAAACCTCGTCCTCCATCTTCACCAGCAGCATCGGGACCTCGATCATGGCCCCCTTGTCCGCCGGAGTGCGGGCCGCTTCGACCTTGGCACGGTGCGTCTCGACGGCTGCTCTGAGGCTCGACTTCTCGGCTTCGGACACCAGTTCTTCCGCCGCCTGAGCCACTTCCTCCGAGAGATCCCCCCTTACGCCGGCCTTCAGCGTGCCATCATCCTGCGGGATGTAGTCGACCCCCTGTTCCTGAAGCGCATTCAGCCGCTCTCGAGCCTCCGGCGTGTCCGGCACCGAGAACTGGAGCACCGGCTTCGGTGCAACGTCGTCCGGATCGAACAGGTCGCCTTGGTCATTCTGCTCAATCCCGCGTGGCTTCAGGCTCGCGCGCACCTCCTCGTCGGTGAAACCCATGTCGATCAGCTTGTCCCGCAGGCTCGCGGCGGCCTCGGCGAAGGAAGGCTCCGACACATGGGCGTAGGCCATGTTCAGCGCGGCATCCTTGCGGCGTTTTGCGTAGGGCATCCGCAGGACACGGCCCAGAAGCTGTTCCACTGCCGTCGTCGCCGTCAGTCGCTGGGTTGCGCAAAGCACATAGGCCGAGGGGCAGTCCCAACCCTCCTTCAAGGCCTGCACCGTGATGATGTGCCGGGTCTGTTCGGCCGGGTCGCGCAGGTTCACGCCGTCCAGCTCTCGTTGTTCCCCCGTTGCGATCTTGATCCACTCAGGCCGGGCCAGCGCATTGTCCACGAGGTAGGTTTTCAATTCCTCCACCGTGGGGTGCCCGTTCTTCGCCTGGGCCTGATAGAGCGCGACCGGCCGGATGTGATCCTTGTCGGCCTTCGCCTTCTCTTCGAGCATGTTGCGGGTGGCACAGGTCGCATGGACCGCCTCGCGCCAGTTGTCATGCGGGCGCACCCGGATCGGGAGCTTGATCATCTCCTCGTCCTTCAGCGCCGTCGCCGTGACAGAGTGCAAGATATTCTGCATGCCCCTGGGAGTTGCCGTGAACTCGACCACCGCTGAAGGCCGCAGGCGCTGCTGCATCACTGACGATAGGCCCGTCACCGCGTTATGCGCCTCGTCCACGATCATCAGAGGGCGGTTGTGGTAGAGGAGGTTCGCAAAGGAGAATTTCACCTGTCCCTCGCGCAGCATGTCGTTGCTGGTCGCTTCCTCCGCCGAGACGACCTCCATTCCTTCGGTCGGCAGTCCCGAGAAATGCGGTTCCAAATCCTCGTGATGGGAATAGACCTTACGGCCGCTGGTCTTGGTCACGTTGAACGATTGGATGGTTGCGACAACCACACAGGCGGACCGCTCCAGATCGGCGCGGGTTAGTGTCTCGAACGCCTCCACGTCGAACACCCGGACCCGGCCGCCGAAGACCTCGTCGAGGCGCCGGCGATAGGGGTGGCGCGTGTCGTTCAGCGCCTCCAGGGTCTGGGCCTTGATAGCGGTCGAGGTCACGAACCAGATCGTCAGCGGATAGTCGCGCGCCAGGTAGGTCCTGCCGGCCAGACGGATCGCCTCAGCGGCCAGCAAGGTCTTGCCTCCCCCGGTGGGCAGGCGCAGACAGACCTTGGGGACCTCGGGCAGTCCGTCCATGGGCTTGTAAAGACGCTTGTCGAGTTTGCGCCCTTCCAGCCGCGCCTCCTCCTCCTGTCGCTTTACCTCGGCTTCGAAAGCCGCCGCTGGCCCCTGTGCGCGGGCGCGGGACAGGAAGCGGTCGAGGCTGTCGAGCGTGGCCCTTTGGTATGTCTTGAGCTGCATCTGTCAGGACCTCGCAGGGATTTCGTAGGGCGTCTGGCGAAAGGTGATCCCCTCGGCCCTCAGAGTATTTTCAGACAGGCGGCAGGCGGCGCCGTAGATCACCAAGTTGCCATCGAAATCGGGCGCGCGGGTGGTCAGATCATCGCGGATCAGCTTCAGGTGCGGGTGGGTCAGGACGTTGCCGCCTGTGGCGCTCCGGTCCTTCAGAATACCGTTAAACAGGAGCGCGACGGCCCGCCCCTCCGTCACCCCCAGTAGCGGGCTGTCGGGCACAGTGTCGAGAGGCTGGCGCAGTTCCGAGAACCAGATGTGCCGGGCAAGGTCGGCAAAGCGGATGCCCGCGTCCACACGGCCATCGTGAGCGAAAACGGGCTGCCCCAAGGTGCAGAAGCGGAAGCCGCCGCCGCCTTCCCAGCCGACGTCCTTGGAGATGCCGCCTTGTTCGCCCTCGATCACTTTGTCCATTCGCAGTGCGCAATGGGTGCGGGCATGGTCGCCCATCTCGATCCCGATCCAGCGACGGCCCATCTTGTGCGCAATGGGTGCGGGCATGGTCGCCCATCTCGATCCCGATCCAGCGACGGCCCATCTTGTGCGCGACGGCTGCGGTGGTCCCGGAACCGAGGAAGCTGTCGAGGACGAGGTCGCCGGGGTTCGTGGCAATGTGGAGGATGCGCTGAATGAGGCGTTCGGGTTTGGGCGTTCCAAAGAGATCTTCTCCGAAGAGAGCCAGGATCTCTTTCTTGGACTCGTCTGTGTGACCCGCGTCGTCGTGCGGCCACCAAGTCCAAGGCACCACGCCTTCGACTTCGTTCAGAAATCGAATGACGCTCGGCTGAGATGAACCGGTCTTTCCAAAATATATCCGACCTTTGTCGCGCAGCTTCTGGAATTCTGGTTCAATCATCGACCAGCAGCGACCGGGCGGAGGTGTATGAACGGTTCCATCCGGTCCAACGATCTCATACATTTGATTGGGTCGGTAACCTTGAGCGGTCATCGGAAGACCCCGCCATCTTTTCGCAGGGTCGGTCTCATTTCTGTTGTTTGGGTTTCGATATACCTTCGCCTGCTTCTCGTCCAAGGGAATGCGATTCATCGCATGGCGGAGCTTGGCCAAGTTCTTTGCATAAAGGTGGAGATGTTCATGGGCGTCGCCCATTATCCCCCGGTTTTCGCGAGAATACCGCTTCTGCCAAACAATATTACCGACGAAATTCCGCCGCCCGAAAATCTCATCCATCACGACCTTGAGGTAATGTCCCTCGTTGTCGTCGATGGATACCCAGATGGAGCCGTCCTCGCTCAGGAATTCCCGAAGCAGCATCAGCCGGGGCACGATCATCGCCAGCCATTTCGAGTGCTCCAGGCTGTCGTCGTAATGCTCGAAAGCCGATCGCGTGTTGTAGGGCGGGTCGATGTAGATGCATTTCACCCGGCCCGCGTAGAACGGCAGCAGCGCCTTCAGCGCCTCCAGGTTGTCCCCCTGCACCAGCAAGTTCCCCTGGTCGGGGCCATCGCCCCCGCCCCGCGACAGCTCCGGCACCTCGTCCAGCAGCCGGTAGGGCACCTGGTCCGCCGCGCGCAGATCCTCGTCTCTCGTCAACCAGTTGAGCAGCGGCATGCCCGTCCCCTTCTTGCTTTCTTCCGACTTACTGCCGGTTCCGGGGCCACTCTATGCGGCGAGGCCCGGCAGGGAAAGCCGAACCTCGCCGAGGCATGATCAGCGGTAACGTATTGCCCTAAGCCGAATGAAGAGGTCTTCATGCCGAAGGTTGAGCACCGCCAACTCCTCGTCGGTGATGCTGGAATGGATTTGATACCGTTCAGCGGTCGGGCCGCGCGGCCGGGACAGACGTGCGACGCGCATCTCTTCCTCGATTTCAGCTTCCGCCTCATCAAGGCAATCCTTCTGCTCAGATAAAAGAGCGAAATGCGCATGTGCGGAATGCCGATCTTTCCGAGCGCTGATTTCCCGCTCAACCACTTCGCGCAGGAGTATCTCCTCGACTTCCGCTCCACAGAAGAATGTGCCGCGTGAATGGAAAGGCATGCTTTCTTGCAGCTCCATCAAGTCGCGATCGGTCAGCCGGAGAAGATCACGCCGTCCAGAGGTGAACCGTCGCTCCACCTCTTCCTTTATCAAATGAAGGAGGAGACCTGTGCAGAGGCCATGCATTGCGGAAGGAATTCCGCATGCGATATTAATTTCGCACGCGAAGACCGACGGATTTTCTATCGCGTCCAGCGTTGCGTTTCGTTCAACTATAGTCGCGCGGAGGGCGTCGATCTGTCCATTCTCGGCCCGATCAATTTCCACATGCAGCGGAAGCTTCAGATCGGAATGTCCCATATTGCATGACGCCTGGAGATCGCCGAACTTCATGGCAGCGATTTGGTCGACGATGGGTGTCAGGCATGGGACGATCAGGTCGGGCAAGTTCCGTCGGTAGGGTAAGCGGGGATATGAGCACGTTTTGACCTCTTGTTGCGGTGAGGTCATTAAATGAGTCTGAGTGAATCGACCCGGAAACGGTCTGCCGGAGAAAAGAGCGATTTTTTAGGAGCCGGTCACCTGGCCCAAGTTTAGCCGGCTTTCAGCTCCGCCTTGAAGAGATGGCGGTAGCCGCCATCGTGCATCACGTTACCGGGCATGCGCACAACCACACGCAGGTAAAGGTGATAGATCCTGGCCCGGATTCCGCGATATCCTGCCGTCAACCGAGAGTGAATCGATCGGCATTTACCTCCGGCAGATAAGAATGCCGGTGCCGTTTTGAGAGGGGCGTATTCCGCACCAGTTCCTCTCGATGAAACACTATGCCCGATCCCATTTCGACACGTCCTCTCCCGCTTCGGCACTCACGCCGGGCGACTATGTTCGTCTGCTGCATCCCGAAGATGCGATCGGTAAGACGACCCTTATGACCAAGGACGTCTTCGGCCGACCGCATTCGAAGACCTATGCCCTGTCCACCGCTCCTTTGCTGGTCGATAGCTTCCTGGATGGCGATGGCTACATCTCCCTTCACCGTTTCCACGGCGCGCGCCAGGTTAATCGGCTTGCCGCCTTGAACGGCCTCTTTCTCGATCTGGACGTTGACCGTCTCCCTTTCGGCGCCACCCGGACCGTCGGACCCTGGTCGCTCGACGTGCTGATGCGCTTGGTGTCGCTGAATTTGCCCGAACCGACTGTGCTATTGTCGACGGGGCGAGGTCTTGCCGCGTTCTGGCTGATTGATCCGCTACCGCCGCAGGCTCTGCCGCGCTGGCAGGCCGCACAGAATGTATTGATTGACTTGTTCCGATGTCTCGGGGCCGACCCTGGTTGCCGGGATGCCGCACGCGTAACACGCCTGCCTGGCTCGCTTAACTCCAAGAGTCGGACCACCGCCTCGATCATCGGAGGCACGCTCGACCGTCACGGCTTCGACAAGCTGGCCGACGAGATCTACATCGCTGCCGGGCGTCCTACCCGAGAACAGCTGCGGCAGCGACAGGAGCGCAAGAAGCGACGCGAGGGAAGAGCCCATTCCGGTGGGCTTACCGTTGGTCTTCGGTTCCGAGCTGTGATGAGAGATCTCGAAAGTCTTCGCCGTTCTTGGGGCGGGCAGGTGCCGATCGGCTCCCGGAACACCTGGTTGCACCTATACGCTACCTGTCTGTCCCACATATCGGACGCGCAAGAGATCTCAGCCCTCGTCGAGGCTATGGCAGCCAAGGCCGCGCCTGGTCTGTCCCGTTCTGAGGTTGCCGGGATCGCGAAGGTTGCTGCTCGACACGCTGCACTGCCCAACGGGGGCACGCCCCTTACTGATGGTCGATACCACTATTCTGGGGCCACGATCGCGGAATTGCTGGGGGTGACGGCGGCAGGGGCACGGACGCTTGGTCTCGAGCAGGTCATGCCGAAAGACGAGCGTGCGAGACGCAAAGCAGAGCGAGAACGCCTAGGCCGGCGGGCGGTCGGGGCCGCCTCCCGCGAAGACTGGCTTAATGAGAACAGCCGCGAACGACAGCAGCCTTGGACTGAACTCGGCATGTCCCGAAGCACCTATTATCGTCGCATAAAGGCCGGTCAGGTCGTGGAGCCAGCCAAGCCTGCAAGAACCGCAGATGTTGAGACTCGTCCGTGCCCGCAACAAGGGGGCTCCGCCTTGCCAACGGCGCCGGCAGAGGGGCGAAGTCCCTCTGCCAACGCTCCTACCCCTACCACAAGCCCCCGCCAGCACACCCGGCCGGCAGAAGCGACATGGACGAAAAGGGTTGCAGCCCCCCTCGGAAGTGGGCTGGCTTATTTCGTTATGGAGACAAAATCCTTCATGCGTCGTGCGCAGGTCCAGGGCGAAGTCGATTTCGCAGCTCGTCGGATTGGCTACCCATTGGAGAGCCAGGGGCTCGAGTGACAAGAGGATCTTCATCAAGCTTTCTACGTCGCCTGCTACACAAGGGCCGGAGGCACGACTTTTCATTGCGTCCACCCCCTGCGAGCGTCTCCAATAGAACAGCCTCAGCACTTTCACCTCGCTGGTCGCGTAAGTATCGAGGACCTATGGTGTTACGGCGTCTGACGTGTTCGAAAATACGCTCCGGCACCTTCCAATAGTTTTTCTCCCCTCGCGTTCGAACCCAATTCCCTCTTGCCACCCCGCCGGGGTGGTAGTGCGGGTATAGGTAATACCGGCGCTTACCATACCAAAGGTAGGAGCCAGACATGGCAAGCAAGAACCAAAAAACGACAGCGGCGCAACTCGAGAAGAAGGTGCGCCTGGCAGCCGATGAGCTTGAGAAAGAGGGACAACGCATCACAAATCCAGCTGTCCGCGAGAAGCTTGGCGGAGGCTCGTTTCGTGACATCACCCCAATCGTGAAGGCGATCAACGCGGAGAAGGAGGCACGGACCAAAGCCGAGAGCCAGGTGCCCGACATGCCCGAGGACGTCGCCGAACTCTCGACCGCCATTTGGGAAGCGGCATATCGCGCGGCCGACGAGGTCGCCGCGGCTGATCGGCGCACTCACGCAGAGGAGATCAAAGGCCTGCGCGCGGAGGTGTCAGAGTGCAAGAAGGATACCGCCACGGTGGAGGAGGAACTGGATGATGCCCTGGCTCGCGCCGAGGGGGCGGAGGCGGCGAATGCAGAACTGGAGGCACGTCTCATCGAGCTTCGCCTGGCCGTCGCCGGATTGGAAGGTCAGCTCCTTGGGCGCCGGGAGGCTACCCCGAAAGAGGGAAAAGAACCCAATACCGCGGCCTCCGGTCACGACGATCCGCAACAAACTTCGCTTTTCGACTATCCGGCTGGCGACGGTGCCGGCATGGACCTCGGTAACAACGCCG
>TARA_R110002049_G_scaffold48186_1_pt1 | contig 13881 bp, 15 predicted proteins | sample TARA_R110002049 | Tara Oceans TARA_R110002049 (sample SAMEA4396941) | marine metagenome | biome: Polar Biome; feature: [SRF] surface water layer (ENVO:00010504); material: water (ENVO:00002006), including particulate matter (ENVO:01000060) such as... | depth 5 m | reverse complement strand
ACGCCTGGAATTTTAGATAAAGTTCTAATTAAAGAAAACGTAAAGTAATGAACCTTCTCTGGATCAAAACAAAATAAAATAGGTCTAATTATAGCTTTATACATAGTACTGATTTAGCAATGCAAAAATACACATCTCTTCTCTATTAAGGAAGTATTAATTTTTTTCATAAACTGTCCATTATCATTTTTAGAACTTTCTAATTTGATTAACTTTGAAATCAGAACCAAAACTAAATTATCATGAAAAAAATTATTGTCCCAGTAGATTTCTCAGAGTATTCTGAATATGCTCTAGAAACAGCAGCAGCTTTAGCAAAACAACATCAATCAGAATTGATTGTAATGCATATGTTAGAAATGTCTGAATCTATTATATCATCTAGCAGCGATAAACGTGGTGAAGAAAATGCATTTATGCTTATGGTGGCTAACAAAAAGTTTGAAGCTTTTTTAGATAAGCCTTACTTAGAAGATGTTAATGTAACTGCTTTAGTGAAGTATCATAAAGTTTTAAAAGAAGTTGCAAAAGTTGCACTTGAAGAAAAAGCAGATATAATTGTAATGGGTTCTAGAGGTCATAGTGATCATGATGGTATCTTTACAGGATCTAACACAGAAAAAGTAGTACGTTACAGTGAAACACCTGTTTTAGTCGTAAAATCGCCATTAAAAGTTGTAGACTTTAATCATATTGTTTTAGCATGTGATTTCTCAGAAGAAAGTGTACCTGCTGTTAAAAAAGCGATAGAGTTACTAGACAAATTAGGTAAGAAAACAACTTTATTAAATATAAACGCTCCAACTTTAGGCTTTTTAAGTACTGATGAAATAGATGAAAAAATTTCAGATTTCTTAGAATTAGCAAAATTAAATGCCTCTGACTTAAATATTGGTCGTATTTCTGATCATAATGTAGAAGATGGAGTTTTAAGTTTTGCAAGAAGAGAAAATGCAGATGCTGTATCTATGATTACACACGGAAGAAAGGGATTAAGCCACTTCTTTGGAGGTAGTATTTCTGAAGATGTTGTTAACCACAGTAAGCTTCCGGTAATTACATTTAAACTTTAATATAAAGACTAAATTTATGCAGCATATTATAGATCGTTTTATAAGTTACATTACTATAGACACAGAGTCTGACCCAAATTCTGAAACTACGCCAAGCACAGAAAAACAATGGGATTTGGCTCATATATTAGTTGAAGAACTTAAGGCAATTGGTCTTAGTGATGTTACTATTGACGACAATGCATACATTATGGCAACATTACCTAGTAACGTTGATTATGAGGTACCAACCATTGGTTTTATTTCGCATTTTGATACATCACCAGATTTTACAGGCGCTAATATAAAGCCTCAAATTGTTGAGAATTATGATGGCAAAGACATCATCCTTAATGCTGAACAAGACATTGTATTATCTCCAGATTATTTTGAAGATTTATTAATGTACAAAGGGCAAACGTTAATTACAACGGATGGTACTACCCTTTTGGGTGCAGATGACAAAGCCGGAATTACGGAAATAGTCACTGCTATGGAATACCTTATTAATCATCCCGAAATTAAACACGGAACGATTAAAGTTGGTTTTACACCAGATGAAGAAATTGGCAGAGGTGCTCATAAATTTGATGTTGAAAAATTTGGTGCAGAATGGGCTTACACCATGGATGGTAGTCAAGTTGGCGAACTAGAATATGAAAACTTTAATGCTGCAGGTGCAAAAATTACTGTAAAGGGTAAAATTGTACATCCTGGTTATGCTAAAGGAAAGATGATTAACTCTATGTATTATGCTTCAGAGTTTATTAATATTCTTCCAAGATTAGAAACACCAGAACATACAGAAGGTTACGAAGGCTTTTTCCATTTACATAATATGGAAGGTGAAGTTGAAGAAACAACACTTCAGTACATAATTAGAGATCACGACAAAGATAAGTTTGAAGCTCGTAAAGCTTTAATGCAAAAGATTGTTGATGATTTAAACGCTAAATACGAAAGTGAAGTTTTTAAACTCGAATTGAAGGATCAATACTTCAACATGAAAGAAAAAGTAGAACCTGTAATGCATATTGTAGATATTGCAGAAGAAGCTATGAAAGCTGTTGGTGTTACACCATTAATAAAAGCTATAAGAGGTGGAACTGACGGTTCCCAACTCTCTTATATGGGTTTACCTTGTCCTAATATTTTTGCAGGAGGCCACAACTTCCATGGTCGTTATGAATATATCCCAGTAGAAAGTATACAGAAAGCTGTAGAGGTTATTGTAAAAATTGCAGAACTTACAGCGATTAAAAAGTAATTTTTAGTCACTATTATATTTAAGGAAGCAGTAAACTATACTTTTAGTTTACTGCTTTCTTTTTTCTTCTTAGATTTAAAACTCAGAATTGTTTTTATTTTCAATTTTAAACAAACAGTATGACTACAACACCAAAACATGATGAACGCGTAGCAAATCTAACTTTTGCTTCAGTATATCCACATTACTTGACCAAAGTTGAAAAAAAAGGAAGAACAAAGGCCGAATTACATTTAGTAATTGAATGGCTTACTAGTTTTAATGATAATAAATTGCAAGAACTCATAGACGATAAAGTAACTTTTAAAACTTTTTTTGAAAAAGCAAAACTAAACCCAAACGCCAAACTAATTAAAGGTGTTATCTGTGGTTATAGAATTGAAGATATTGAAACACAATTAACAAGAGAAGTAAGATATTTAGACAAACTAGTGGATGAATTATCTAAAGGACGTAAAATGGAAAAGATATTGCGTACTACTTAAATTTTAGAGCAAGAAGCAATATGAAAGACCATAGTCTAACGAACAAAATCATAATACATGACTAACATTGAAATCATAAACAAGCTGAAGTCATCCATTTTTAAAGATGAAGATAACGAAGACTATTCATTAAATTTTCAAGACGGGTTAACTACTGCAGAGATTAACGAACTGGCTAAATCTTTTCCTAATAAAAAAATTGATGATGAGCTAATTGAAATCCTAAAAGAGACAAGCGGTTGGGAAGATTATGGTTTAGACCAAATAGATTTTACATCTATAGGAGCATTCGGATTTACAGAATTATCTCCTAATTCCGTTACATTAGGACATGATGGTTTTGGAAATCATTGGATTTTAGATATTTTAAATGATGGCGCTTTAGGCTTTGTATATTATGCTTGCCATGATCCTGCTGTTTTTCTAAAATATGCAGATAATTTAAATGACTTTTTAAAAAGCATGTTAGAATTTCACCAATCACCAACAGAAAATTATCTAAATGAAATTCATGATAAAACAGTGTATGATGTATGGAAAAGCGACAAAAACCTGTTTGATAAAATTGATTTTGTACATGCCAATAAAGCCTATATCCCATTTTTAAATGAGTTTGAAGGTAATGATTGGGTTATAGCGGATTTAAGAAATGCAAAAAACAAAGATGGGTTTGCTTGGGGAAAATTTGGACCTAATAATTTAACAAAACGTCATCCTCAAGAATTAATTTGGGTAATTAAAAAGAAGAAAAAAGGCTTTTTTGAAAAGCTATTTGGCTATTAATTAATAGAAAAATCGACCAAACAATAATCAAAATCACAAGGTATTAAACAACAGTTTCACCACCTGCAACAACAAAAAAATCTTATATTTATGAAAAACATCTTTTGCATTCTTTTTTCAATTATTAGTATTTCGTCTTTTGGTCAAGATATAGATATTAATATTCAAACAGGAGATTTTTATAAGGATAAAATGATAAACACTACGCTATCATTTTCCGAAAGTGATAATAATGGTGGGATAATAGCAGTAAGAAATGCAGAAGCAACTCTTACCTCTAACCCTTACCCAAAAGAATATTTTATAGAGCATTATGATAAAAACCTAAAACTAATTAAGGAGATAACGATTACTAATGACAACATGAGTCAGTTTAAAGGATTAATGATTAAAAACGGTAAAATTAATCTCATTGAATTTGAATATGATAAAGAGAATATGCGTATCAATGTAAATATTCTTGAATCAAACATTGATGATTTAAAATTCGAAAAAAAGTTATTAATCTCTTTAAATCAAGATAACTTTAAAGCATACTTTGGTAGTTCTGGTTTAGATTTTTTGAATAATGAATTTAAATTTATCAATAAGAATCCAATTGGACATATAATCTTTTCTGAGAAAAAAGAATTCTTTACAATTCAATTTGATCATATTGAAAAGAAGAATAATGTTCATTATTTTTTAGTATATAACTCTAATTTTGAAAAAGAATATGAAGTAAAGCATTGGAATAAAAACCAATATACCGATTTCAATAATATTAAACTAAGTGATTATGACGGAACCCTATTCTTTCTGCAAAAAGTTTTTGAAAACAATTCTCAACGAACAGAAAAAAACGGAAAAACGAATTATCATTATGAATTATTTAAATACAACGCATTAACAAATACCCAAATTAATATAAAAGAAGATACAAAATTCATTAGCTCCCTATTTATACTTCCAAAAATAAACGATGTAAGTTTAGTTGGTTTTTACAGTTCTAAAGACGATAGCTATATAGAAGGAATATGTCATTATAATATAAACTTAAATGATTTAAAAACGAAAGAAAAATCTTTTGAACCACTTTCAAAACAATTCTTTATTGATAAATACAAAAAAGGAATAAGCGAAAAATCTAAAAAATTAAGAAATTTAAAAGTTATAAACTTAATAATAGACAAGGCAGAAAACATTATAATCAGTGCTGAAGAATATACTTTAGAAAATCCAAATTTAGATACACAAAACAATACTTTAAATAAAAATACAAGCTATTCAGAATTTTTAAAAGAAGCCAATCATCATTATGATGATATATTAAGTATAAAAATAAACAATGAAGGTAAAATAATCTGGTCAAGAAACATAAATAAAGCTCAGACTGGTATTAAAAAATCATCTTATATATCAACGTATCAGAATGGTAATGCTTATTACTTTATAAATGGCAACCTAAAAAAGTTAAAAAACGATAGAATAGTGTTTTTGCAATCAGGTCTTAGTAAATCTGATCTCTACCTTATTTCAATTGATGATAATGGTTTTAAATATAAAAAAATAATGGATGATAATAAATCTAATATTTGGTATGATTTGAGAAATGGGGTAATTTCCAAAGACCGTAAATCGATTATTCTTCAGGGAATTAAGAAAAGAAGCAAACAAATTATTAAAATCGATATTTAATACATTATAAGAATAACTTCAATATGAAAAAAATAACCTCAGTAGAAGAATATATAGAAGTTAATCCTCACTTATCCGAAGAGATTAGCATTTTACGTGTTATTGTCACTTCTACGGAGTTAGAAGAAACCATTAAATGGAGTATGCCAACGTATTGTTTAAATGGAAAGAACGTTTTAGGTATTGGTGCTTTTAAAAATCATTTCTGTATTTGGTTTCATCAAGGTGTGTTTTTAAAAGATGAGCATCAATTATTACATAATGCTCAAGAAGAAAAAACTAAAGCGATGCGTCAAATGCGATTTAATACTAAAGCTGACATCAATCAAGCTGCCATTTTAGCTTATGTAAAAGAAGCTATAGAGAATCAGCACTTGGGACGCGAAATAAAACCAAAGCGTAATACTAAACCAATTGTTATTCCAGAGGAATTAAAAGCTGCTTTAAATACCAATACAGCGCTTAAAAGTACATTTAATAAACTATCACCTTCACATCAACGTGAATATTGCGAATACATCTCAGAGGCTAAACGCGAAGCTACCAAACAAAGACGACTAGATAAAATTATTCCGATGATAGCATCTAAGAAAGGTTTAAATGATAAGTATAGCTCTTAGGTTTTTAGATTATTTCTATTAATCCTTTCTTTGTAAAACAAAAAAAAGACTGTTCAATTAAGAACAGTCTTTTTATATAAGTTAATATGCTTCAACTTACTTTTTAGTAGCTGGTGCATTTAATTTATTACTCATTTCCATTGAAATTGCAGAACGGTCAAATTTAATTTTTCCGGCTAACGTTTCAATCACGCACGAGTTATCTTTTTCATTTAACTCAGAAATTTTTCCGTGCATTCCACTTTTTGTAACGACACGATCACCACGTTTTAATTCCGCAGCAAACTTTTTCTCTTGTTTAGAGCGTTTCATTTGTGGTGCAATCATAAAGAAATACATCACAGCAAAAATGGCGATAAACGGTAAAAATGATCCTAATGATTCCATTTAGTTATTATAAGTAATTGATTAATCGTGGTTATGTCCTTCGTGACCTGGTTGAGTACTAGACTTTCTTGGTGCAGCAGCTCCATTATCTACAGACAAAGGATTGATTGTTGCTTTACCTGCTTTTTGAGCTGAAGCAGCAGTAGCTTTAACTGGTGCATTTGGATCTTGCTTTATTTGTGCAGAAATCTTTACCATTTCTTTACCGCTTTCAGTGTTAGTTGTCATAGTAATAGATTTAGTAACTTTTCCGTTTCCTTTTCCGTTAAACTTTACAGAAAATTCACCTGTCTCTCCTGGTGCAACTTCTTTTGTCCAGTTAGAAGGTACTGTACAACCACATGTAGATTTAATGTTACTTACAACTAACATAGAATTACCAGTGTTTTGATATTTAAAAGTTGTTTCTACAGGTGTACCGTTTTCAATAGTACCAAAGTCGTGCTCTTTTTTATCTAAAGCTATTACTGGAAAATCACCTGCATTTGCATCTCTTTCTGCTGCAACTGCGATATTTTCAGTTTTAATTTTGCTAGCTGCATCTTCTTTACAAGACGTAAACGCAACCATACATAACGCACTAAGACCTAGAATTACTTTTTTCATTATTTTTTTATTTTAATTAAGATTTATTTTGAGCAAGCGAAGTTAATAATTATTTTATTGATTTAAAATATTTAAGAACTCGTTAACATTGTTCTGTCTGAAATAACTTACTTATTATGTGTTTTTAACCAAGAAATATTCAAATTTCATTAATTATGATGTCGAAAAAGTTATTTCAAGTTATTTAGCTACCACTTATTTTACTTCGATTTAAAGCAAAATTAGGTTACATTAAACCTCTTCCTGTCTTGAGATGAATGTTTTCAGCTTGATATTCCTTTACAATTTTATCTAAAATACCATTAATAAATAAACTACTTTTTGGTGTAGAATATTCTTTGGCTATTTCTAAATACTCATTAATTGTTACTTTATGAGGAATGGATGGAAACTTCTGAAATTCGCATAAAGCCATTCTTAAAAGCACACCATCTATACTTGCCAATCGTTCGCTATCCCAATTGGTTGTTTTTGTTGAGATTTCTTCCGCAAATTTAGAATTATTAAGAAATGTTTTTTGCAACAAGTCTTTAGCAAATTCTAAATCTTCTTCATCCTTATACAAATCTGGCAACAATGCTGTTTCTGGAGACGTTAACTTCAGCTTTCTTAAAATTCTAAGAATTGCTGTGTTTACAACTGGCAAATCATCTATCCAAGTTAACTTCTTATCTTCAAAAAACTCATAAAGCTTTTCGTTAGGTGCAATAATTTCAGTAAAGACGTCTATTATAAAATGTTTGTCTTTTTTGAAACTTGTTTCCGTTTCTGCAGTATAGAATTTATATAAATCACTTTTTATAATTTCTTTAAAAATGATATCTACATATTCGAAATCTAAATGCCAAAAATTCAACTTACTACTAGAGACTGCCTCTTGTAATAAAGTATTACTGCTAATAAGATGCAATAATTGATTTTCTTGAAACTTTAGGCTTAGGTTTTTATCTGCTTCAGATTTAACGATTTTATTCTGAATTTTCTCGTTATAATCTTTGCTCTTTTTATGAAGTTCTGTGAGTAATGCTAAAACCGACAAGTATAAGTCGTACATGTTATCTAAACTATGAGTTAAGAACCGTTGTTCTTTTAATAAATCATCACTTTCGGTACCTTTAAAAGCATACATGGATTGCATAACTTTTATTCTGATGTGTCTTCTGTTTAGCATGTGTAAGAACTCACTTTAATTTTGGTTATTAAAAAAGGTGAACCTATAGAGATTCACCTTGCAAAAGTACTATTATTTAATTTTTATTTCAGAATTAAAATGCGACTATTTTAAATTTTCTTGCTTTCTTGTTTCAATACGCTGTTTAGCAATATTCATCGCAGCATTATGCGTTGTAAGATTGTAAACTTTAGCGTTATCTAAAATTTCGAGCGTAGTATTATAAATATTCTCTGTTTTACGCATAATTTCTTGTCTTCCGTAATTCTCTAATTCGGCATAAACGTTAATGATTCCGCCTGCATTAATTAAAAAATCTGGTGCATAAACAATACCACGGTCTTTTAAAATTAGTCCGTGTTTTGCTTCTTCTGCTAACTGATTATTTGCAGCACCTGCAACAATCTTAGCTTTTAGTTTATAAACTGTATCGTCATTAATGGTTGCTCCTAATGCACAAGGTGCATAAATATCCATTTCTTCACTGTAAATATCGTTACCTCTATAAATAGAAGCACCATATTTAGAACGTACTTCTTCTAAGCGTTCTTGGTTGATATCTGTAATGGTTACGTTAGCGCCTTCATTCATTAAATGCTCAACAAGACCTTCACCTACATTACCAATACCTTGAACAAACACATTTTTATCTTCTAAAATATCTGACCCGTATTGAAACTTTGCAGCTGCTTTCATTCCCATAAAAACACCATATGCTGTAATTGGCGACGGGTTACCAGCACCACCTTTACTTTCTGAGATACCAGTTACATAAGGTGTTACTTCTCTTACTGTATCCATATCTTCTGTTGTCATCCCAACATCTTCAGCTGTGATGTAACGACCACTTAACGAGTGTACAAATTCGCCAAAACGTCTCATTAACTCAGGTGTTTTCTGTGTTTTAGCATCACCAATAATAACGGCTTTACCTCCACCAAGATTTAAACCTGTAATGGCAGACTTAAATGTCATTCCACGAGACAAACGTAAAACATCATTTAGTGCTTCCCACTCGTTGGCATAATTCCACATTCTGGTACCACCTAAAGCTGGTCCTAAAACTGTGTTATGAATACCAATTATCGCTTTTAAACCAGTATCTTTGTCATTGCAAAAAACAATTTGCTCATGATTGTCAAAAGAGTGTTGACCAAAAACGGGATCCACTTTATTTAAGTCTTTTGAATTTATAATTTCTGAAGTCATTTTACCTTTAGATTTTAGGGTGTTTATAGATTTTCTAAAAACAGCTAGCGAAAATAAATTATAAATAGAGGATTAGCAAAATATTAACTAATAAATACGATTATCGTAATACTTTTGACCTACGAAATACAACATGAAAGCACTAAAACACCTCAATAAATACTTTTTAAAATATAAATATCGCTTAATTATTGGTGTACTCATCACCATTATATCTAAGATATTTGCACTGTTTACGCCACGTTTAGTTGGTGCATCAATTAACGTTGTCTCTGATTATTTAGATGGAAATATTGCAAAAGAAGTTTTTAAAAGCGAACTCACAACTAATGTTATATATATTGCAGGAGCTGCCATAATTGCCGGAATTTTCACATTTTTAATGCGTCAGACCATCATTAATGTATCTCGTTATATTGAATATGACCTAAAAAACGAAATTTATAAGCATTATCAAGTCTTATCGCTAAGTTTTTATAAAGCAAACCGAACTGGTGATTTAATGAACCGAATTAGTGAGGATGTTGGTAAGGTTAGAATGTATGTTGGACCAGCTTTAATGTACACCATAAATACAATTACCTTATTTGCCGTAGCTTTAATATATATGATTGATCGTTCACCAACATTAACCTTATATACATTGTTACCCTTACCGATTCTATCAGTTGCTATCTATAAATTGAGTCGTTTAATTAATAAGCGTAGTACTATTGTACAGCAATCGCTTTCTACACTCTCAACATATTCTCAAGAAACATTTAGTGGTATTTCTGTGATAAAATCTTACGGTATAGAACCTAGAACCAATACAGAGTTCGAAAATCTTTCAGCAGAAAATCGTCAAAAACAAATTAACCTTACTAAAGTGCAGGCTTTATTTTTTCCGATGATGATTTTACTCATTGGTGTTAGTAACCTTATTGTAATATATGTTGGAGGTTTACAATATATGAATGGCGAAATAGAACATATTGGTACTATTGCCGAATTTATTATATACGTAAACATGCTAACTTGGCCAGTTGCTACAGTTGGTTGGGTAACGTCTCTTGTGCAACAAGCCGAAGCTTCGCAAGAACGTATTAATGAATTTTTAAAAACAGAACCAGAGATAAAAAACAAGGTAGATAAACTTACGCCTATTAAAGGTGATATAGAGTTTAAACACGTGTCGTTTGTATATCCTGATACTAATATTGAAGCTTTGAAGGATGTTAGTTTCACATTAAAATCTGGCCAAACCTTAGCCATATTAGGAAAAACAGGTTCTGGTAAATCTACTATTTTAGACCTTATTGGTCGTTTATATGATATTGATAAAGGGACGATATTAATTGACGATACTAATATTACAGACCTCAATCTATTCAGCCTTAGAGAAAGCATTGGTTATGTGCCACAAGATGCCTTTTTGTTTTCAGATTCTATAAAAAACAACATTAAATTTGGTAAAGAAGATGCTACCGAAGCGGAAGTTATAGAAGCTGCAAAAAACGCCAGAGTTCATAATAACATCATAGGTTTTAGTAAAGGTTATGATACTGTTTTAGGGGAACGAGGTATTACACTCTCTGGTGGACAAAAGCAACGTGTATCTATTGCTAGAGCGATTATTAAAAAGCCAGATATTCTTTTATTTGACGACTGTTTATCTGCTGTAGATACGGAAACTGAAGAAAAGATTTTAAAGAACTTAGTAAAGCTTACCAAGGATAAAACAACGATTATTGTGAGTCACAGAATTTCTTCGGCTAAAAACGCTGATAAAATTATTGTTTTAGATGATGGAAAAATTATTGAGTCAGGAAATCATGAAAGCCTTATCAATACTGACGGTTATTACAAAGAATTATACACTAAGCAACTCTCTGAAAAAGAAATGTAATAATTTGTTGCTTAGCTTACTTTTTTTTTAGATTTTTGGATTGAAATTATAAACTACAATTGAGTTATGAGTGATTATGAAATGATGGACAAAGAAGAAATTTATTCTAAAGTATTGCGTGCGGGACGAAGAACCTATTTCTTTGATGTAAGAGCTACTAAAGCTGGTGACTATTATTTAACAGTTACTGAGAGTAAAAAATTTACTAACGACGACGGTTCTTTCCATTATAAAAAACATAAAATCTACCTTTATAAAGAAGATTTTACTGAATTTAAAGAGATTTTATCTGAAATGACTGATTATATCATTAATGAAAAAGGTCAGGAAGTTATTAGCGAACGTCACCAAAAAGATTATAAACGCGAAGATGATTTTGTAGCTCAAGAAGCGAAAACTACAGAAGATACTGCAAACACAGATAGTTTTACTGATATTAGTTTTGACGATATTTAGAAAACATTCTAAACACATATAAAAAAACCGTTACTTAATGTAGCGGTTTTTTTCGTTTAAGAAATTATATCACTTATCTATTATAAAACAGTTGCTCCATTCTTCACGTTACTTTCTGGCTTCAATAAATAAACATCCTTTTCTTTTACTGCACCAACCACGAGACATTGGCTCATAAATTTACCAATCTGTTTTTCAGGAAAATTAACGACAGCTACAATTTGCCTATTTAGTAAATCTTGCTTTGTATAAAGTGTTGTAATTTGGGCTGAAGATTTCTTAATTCCTAATTCACCAAAATCTATTTTAAGCTGATAAGCAGGACGATGTGCTTCTGGGAAATCATTAACTTCAATAATTGTCCCAATTCGCAAATCTACCTTTGTAAAGTCTTCATAAGTTATTATCTTTTCCATTCTCAAATATAATAATTTATAAAATGGCTCGTACAGAATCTAACATGTTACCCTTAGGTACCAAAGCACCAGACTTCAGACTCATTGATACAGTTGATAATACTAAAAAATATCTTAATGAACTAAAAGGTGTAAACGGAACTTTAATCTTCTTTATATGTAATCATTGTCCTTTTGTAATTCATATTAATTCAGAATTAGCACAACTTGCTAAAGATTATGTTTCTAAAGGCATCAACTGTATTGCTATTTCTAGCAACGACGCAGAAAATTACCCTCAAGATGGTCCGGAATTAATGAAGCAAAATGCTATTGATAACGATTATATCTTTCCGTATTTGTATGATGATACGCAAAACGTTGCTAAGGCTTTTGATGCTGCTTGTACGCCAGATTTCTTTTTGTTTAATGCCGAACTAAAATTGGTTTACACTGGTCAATTAGATGATTCTAGACCTGGAAACGGAATACCAGTTACCGGAAAAGATATAAGAACTGCTATGGATGCTTTACTACAAAATGAAACTATAAACCCTAATCAAAAACCAAGTATGGGTTGTGGTATTAAATGGAAGTAGTTTTTACTAAAGCGTATCTAGTGGACTTTTTAGATTGGTTAATGCGGAATTAGACACGTGAGTGTAAATCTGTGTTGTTTTAATACTATAATGCCCTAACAATTGTTGAATAAAGCGAAGGTCTGCTCCACTTTCTAATAGATGTGTTGCATAACTATGACGCAACCCATGAACTCCAATTTTCTTATTAATATTTGCTTTTAACATAGCGCGTTTAAAAATAGCTTGTACGCTTCTAGGACTATAAGCGCCTCCATACTGTCCCTCGAAAAGCCATTCTTTTGGTTTGTGTTCTTTGTAGTAATTACGCAACAGTTCTAACACAGTTTGCGGCAAATTAACATATCTGTCTTTTTTACCCTTTGCACCAGAAACGAGCACAACCATATTATGACTATCTATATGAGAAATTTTTAAGTTTACAATTTCGCTAACACGCAATCCCATGCCATAGCATAGTTTAAGAATAAGTAGATGTTTAGAATTGGTTACAACTTTAAAGAGGCGTTTTATTTCGGCTTTACTCAACATTTTGGGTAATGTTAATGGCTTTTTGGGTCTGGGAATATTGAAAAACATTTGAGGTTGTAGTCTTACTTTTTCGAAATAAAATTTAATAGCATTAATCTTACCATTCATTTTTCGTTCACTCATATTTAATACTTTAACACAATACAAAAAATAGTCTTTAAGACGTTGATGTGTTAAATCATCAACAGGATGATCTTTTAGAATTAGTAATAAATGTCCAAATTCGGACAAATACATTCTAATTGTATTAGGGCTGTAGGCTTTTAGTCTTAATTGATCATAATATTCTTGAAAAGCCTCCTTATTTTCAGCATCAATTTTACTTAACAGATTTAAATGTGGGTCTTTTTTAGCTATTGTTAAAGAATTTCGGACTGTTGCTAGATCAGCAAGGTACCAAGATTTGTTACTTTGGCTCCATTTTGCAGAAGGATAACGTTCTCTAAATTGATTAAGTAGGGTTTGATTATATTGAAAATGAACCCAAATAACATTTTTACCTCTATGAGTGCCTGGCGAAAATTTATAGTTGTTAGTATCCATTTACAATATGCGCATTTTAAATATCAATTATGATGTAAATATAGTAAATTTTAGTTGTGATATTTAAAATACGTACAATAATAAATCATTGTAATAAATACTATTACTATGATACGGCATTAAATTATTTTTATTACATTTGATGAAGCACTTGCGTATATATAAGTGTTGCCCACAATTTGAAAAAACTGCTAACCATAACATTTTTGAGT
>TARA_R110002049_G_scaffold2485_2_pt1 | contig 13882 bp, 18 predicted proteins | sample TARA_R110002049 | Tara Oceans TARA_R110002049 (sample SAMEA4396941) | marine metagenome | biome: Polar Biome; feature: [SRF] surface water layer (ENVO:00010504); material: water (ENVO:00002006), including particulate matter (ENVO:01000060) such as... | depth 5 m | reverse complement strand
TGAAGGTGAGTACCAAACCTTCGATTTCGATTTTAACACCTTTTGCAAAACCTATGATTTTAGTGCCATTTTATGCTATAATGCCTTATTATTGTTGGATAGAAATAGTGTCATTACATTATCTAACCAATTTAAAAATAAGGTTACTGCCCAATATATAATTTCCAGTGCAGCACTTTTTAATTACTTAGAAACCCATCAAGATTTCAGTTTAATTGTAAAATCGATGTTACGCATGTATGGTGGTATTTTCGATCATGAAACAAAAATAAACACCCATAAAGTTGCTGAAAAAGCTTCGGTAACCGAAAGCGCTTTAATACAAACTTTACAGCAACTGGAGCGCGATGACATAATGACTTTAAATTTGGCTAAAACAGATGCACAAGTAACCTTTATAGAACCGCGAGAGGATGATAAAACCATCAACAGAATGGCATCCATTATAGAACAGCAAAACAAGCTAAAACAACAACAAGTTAAGGCGATGCTTAATTATATTGAAAACGATTCCGCTTGTAAAAGCATGCAACTCCTCGCCTATTTTGGCGAAACAGACATCAAACCCTGTGGTATTTGTTCGGTTTGTATCAAAAAAACCAAAACTGGGAAACCCGAAGATTTAAAAAGTTTAAAAAACCGTATTATTGAATTATTGGAAAACGGAGATAAATCTTCAAGACAAATAATAGCAGCTTTAAATACTTCAGACGACAGTACAAAAAAGGTATTAAAATTGCTATTAGAACATAACGTTGTAACCATTACACAAACAAATACATATAAATTAAGTCATTTATAAAGCCCATAATGGGCATTTGGCAAAAAAAAATCCAAAAAGTAAAAACGAAAAAAAATTATAAATATAAGGATAACCTTCTATAAACCGGGTAGTAATTTAGTGTGCTACTTGACTTTGTAAAAAATTTCAGCTACCTTCGTTTACCCGTGCTGAACTTGTTTCAGTAACGTCGGATATAAAACACCTGTGCTGAACTTGTTTCAGTATTAAAACGATTTCATATCCGTAAAAAACATTAGGTGTAATTTGAAAATCAAGATAATTTGGAGTTTTTACCAAAAATTGGTAAATTTGAGTAAATTATAAAAATATGAAAAATACATCTATATCACTTGGAAATTATTTTGACCAATTTGTGAGTTCGCAAGTTTCTGTTGGAAGGTATAAAAATGTAAGTGAAGTAATTCGTGCAGGACTTCGTCTTTTGGAAAATGAAGAAAGCAAAGTAATTGCTTTAAGAAACGCTATTCAAGAAGGACTAAACAGCCCAATAGTGGAAGATTTCGATTTTGACAATAATCTACAAAAATTAAAAGCTGAAAAAAGAAAGAATGGCTAAAGTTGTTTTAAGACAAGAAGCCATAGATGACTTAAATGACATTTGGGACTACACTTATGAAAATTGGTCGGAAAAACAAGCTGACCTATATTACGCAACAATCAAACTTGCTTGTAAAGGAATTGGAGATAATCCTGATGTAGGAAAGGAATATTTTGGAGTAATCGGAAAATTACTCGGACTTAAATCTGGAAAACATATAATATTTTACGATTTTATTTCGGAAGATAAAATTGAAATCATAAGAATATTGCACGAAAGAATGGATTTGAAAAATAGATTAACCGAATAAAAACTACACCTAACAAAGATGTAAATATGCACTAAATTATAGTTTAGTTACTGGAACCAGAATATTAGTGCGTTACTTGACTTTGTAAAAAATTTCGGCTATCTTCGTTTACCCGTGCTGAACTTGTTTCAGTAACGTCGGATATAAACAATATCAATACAATTTATATCCGTTAAGAACATTGTGGGTAATTGACATTTGTCCAAAATATAAAAATTCAGCTATCTTTGATTGGAAATCCATTAAATGAAAAGACTTTATGTAATAGCAGGGTGCAATGGTGCTGGTAAAACAACTGCGTCCTATACAATTTTGCCAGAAATATTGGAATGCGGGGAGTTTGTTAATGCCGATGAAATTGCCAGGGGACTCTCTCCTTTTCAACCCGAAAAAGCAGGAATACAAGCTGGTCGATTGATGTTGGAGCGAATCAAATCTCTGATAGGTCGAGGACAGGATTTTGCTTTTGAAACCACACTATCTACGAAAAGTTATAAAAATCTAATTCAGGACGCCAAGAAAAAGAACTATTCCGTAACTCTCATATTTTTTTGGTTGAGCTCTCAAGAATTGGCTGTCAAAAGAGTTGAGACACGGGTAAAAGAAGGCGGGCATAATATTCCCGAAAAAGTTATAAGGAGAAGATATGAAAACGGACTGAGAAACTTTTTTGATATTTTCAAATCTATCGTGGATGATTGGATGTTAATTGATAACTCGGGCGATCCCTATGAACTTATTGCGGAGAAAACGCAATCCGAAGAAATTATATATAACGTCGAAATTTGGAACAGTTTAAAAAAGAAATACAATGAAAAATAATGACCAAGACACTGATAGGACTCAAAAAATCTTACAAGGATTGGAAAAAGCGTATCAAAAATTAGTGGAATTCAAACTCTACAAAAAGAGTCCCCTAATTGTTGCGAAAAATGGAGTAATAGTCGAAATCCAACCCGAGAAAATACTACCCACAACAACGTATAAAAAAAATAGGGCAAGTAAGTGTTAAAACAAACGGCTCGGGTGTATTTATAAGGTCACAAAATCTTTTGATTTAGCATTTATAAAACAAGGTAAAAGTAAATGCAAAAGATTTTGCTTTGGGATAAACGGAAAGACTACTGTCTATAATCTGCCCAACTTTTCTTATACCAAACGTTAAACGAACCTCTCCAAAAATAAAATTATTCTATTTAAAAACAGAAGTTAGCAAACACACGCGTTAGGGATAGCAGTGGATAGCCCGCAGCCCGCAGGTGCGAGGACTTGAAACGTATAGCCCGACCCTTTTAGGGTAACGCCCAAAATTTAAAATAAAAAAAGAGATGAAAAACTTAAGAATCGTTTTTATGGGTACGCCCGATTTTGCAGTAACAACCTTAAAAACATTGGTAAAAAACAATTATAATATTGTTGGGGTTATTACCGCACCCGATAAACCTGCTGGTCGTGGTCGTAAACTTAATGAGAGTGCTGTAAAACAATATGCAAAATCACAAGACTTAACTATTTTACAACCTACTAATTTAAAAGACGAAAATTTTATAAATGAATTAAAAAGTTTAAAAGCCAATCTTCAAATTGTGGTGGCTTTTAGAATGTTACCAAAAGTAGTATGGCAAATGCCAGAATTTGGTACGTTTAATTTACATGCATCCTTATTACCAAACTACCGTGGTGCAGCGCCTATAAATTGGGCTGTTATAAATGGTGAAACAAAAACTGGTGTTTCTACTTTCTTTATTGATGAAAAAATTGATACAGGTGAAATGATTCTTCAAGAAGAAATCTCAATTGATTCTGAAGAAAACGCTGGTAGTCTTCACGATAAACTCATGGTTTTAGGAAGTGAACTCGTTTTAAAAACCGTTTCATTAATTGAAATAGGCGATGTAAAAACCACACCGCAGAAAGCTTCTGATGGTATTAAAACCGCTTACAAGCTAAATAAAGACAATTGTAAAATAGATTGGACAGATTCTATGGATGATATTTACAATAAAATCCGTGGTTTAAGTCCGTATCCAGCAGCTTGGTGTACTTTAATTAGCGGTAAAGACGAATTGGACATTAAAATTTATAGTGCAAAAAAAGAATTTGCTGAACACGATTTAGAGATTGGTAGCATCGTTTCAACCAAAAAAGAGCTAAAAGTTGCCGTTGCCAATGGGTATATAATTATTACAGAAATAAAGCTTCCCGGTAAAAAAATGATGGATGCAAAATCGCTCTTAAATGGGTACGCATTTGAAGATGATGCAAAAATGCTCTAAACCCTTATTACCATTGAATTTTTGAAAAATCCGATGAAATGCGTGTCCTTTATTAACAAAAGCATTAAGTTATCAACAAAACCCTGTATTTCCCTTGCTATTACTTGCATGCTTGCATAATCCGTATAAATTTGTATAGAGTTTAACAAAAATGTTTAACCAATTTATTAATAATTAAATATTACATTATGAACAAAACAGATTTAATCGACGCAATGGCAGAACATGCTGGAATCACTAAAGCAGCTGCAAAAAAAGCTTTAGAGTGTGCAATCATTGAAATTGAAGGCGCTTTACAAAAAGGTAACAGAGTTTCTTTAGTAGGATTTGGATCTTGGTCAGTTTCTAAAAGAGCTGCAAGAGAAGGAAGAAATCCTCAAACAGGGGAAACAATCAAAATCAAAGCTAAAAACGTAGTAAAGTTTAAAGCTGGATCTGATTTAGCAAGTGCAGTAAACTAAGATTTACTTCTTAATAACTTATAAAAAGCCTTCTCCCGATAGCTATCGGGATTGAAGGCTTTTTTACTTAATAAAGCTAAAGAGTTGCTTATTTGATAAATTAATATTAGATTTAATTATTAATTTATCAAAAAAATGATTACTACAAAACCCAAAAAAGGTGATTTGTTAATCGCAGAACCTGCAATAATTGGAGACGTTTCCTTTAACCGTTCCATTGTATTATTAGCAGACCATACTGATGAAGGCTCCATCGGCTTTATACTTAACAAACCCTTAGAATACACTATAAACGATTTAGTGCCAGAAATAGAAGCTACATTTAAAGTCTATAATGGTGGTCCTGTTGAACAGGATAATCTCTATTTTATTCATAAAATTCCAAATTTAATTCCAAATAGTATTGAAATTTCATTGGGCATTTTCTGGGGAGGTGATTTTAGTAAGGTAGCGGAACAAATTTCAAACAATACCATTAAGGAAAACGATATTCGTTTCTTTCTTGGGTATTCTGGTTGGGATACGAATCAATTAGAAGATGAGCTCAAAGCTAATTCTTGGGTAGCTACCGAAAACGTTTACAAAAAAAATATCATTGAAAAAGACTATCAATCCTTTTGGAAAGAAAAAATGCTTGAATTTGGTGGTGAATACAGTATTTGGTCTAACGCCCCTGAAAATCCAAGTTTTAACTAACCCAACCTTATTTTTACATTTAGTTTTTGTAGTAAAGCTTTTGAAACTTTATTGGAAAACGATTTTTTTCTGTATTTAGTTACAGGTTGAATGCCCACAATAACATTGGTTATAAAAATTTCATCAGCTTTTTGAAGTTCAAAAGGCGATATGGAATCTTCCTTCAATTCGTATTCCGGTAAACTTTTAATTATTTCAATAAGTTGTTTACGCATCACACCTTTTAAACAACCATCATTAATTGGTGGCGTTTTAATTACATTTCCTTTTACTAAAAAAACGTTTCCGTTTAGTACTTCAATAACTTGTTTTTCGGTATTTAAAACTAAGCAGTTTTGTAAATTATTTTCTTTAGCATAAATGCTTCCGACAACATTGAGCGCCTTATTATTGGTTTTTAAGGTTGATAGTAAACTTGGCGACACATAATGATCTTTAAACAAATCAACCTCATAAAAATCATTTTTAATAATGTAAAAATCATCATCAATAGCTTTTATTGAAATAATAAAACTGACATCATTGGTTTTAGGTAAATACAAACCCCCTTCATTTCTAAATACGGTTAGTTTTACTCTTGAAGATGCATTTGATAATTGATTAGCTTTTAAAGTGTTTTGTATTTGTTCTTCCAAAAATTCCATGGTAAAATTCATCGGAATTTCCATACGCAAAATTCGCATTGAAGCCATTAATCTAAAATAATGGTCTTCCCAAAACAACAACTTTCCATACGATGTTTTTATGGTTTCAAAAAGTGCATCACCGTATGCAAAACCCCTATTTTGTGTTGATAATAAAGTATGGTCCTCTAAAATATGTCCGTTAAAGTTTGTCATAAAAAAATCCCGCTATTATTTAAAAGCGGGACAAATATAATTTAAAATAAATTTATACATTTAAGCCGAACCTAATACTTGCTTCAAATCGGAAATTTGATTTTCCCAAAGCATTTTAGATTCATCAATTTCATCTTCTTCAGCAAAATCGGTAACCATTAAAGATACATCCTTAGTGATTTCGTCAACTTGAATTCTAATTTCAAAATAATACGTTTGATTATCCTCTTCATCAACCATCCATCTGAACTTTACGCGCTCGCCACTTTTTTTGTTTAGTAGTTTTGCTTGCTCCTCAGAATCATCCCATATAAAAGTAAATAGCTCTCCTCTGGAATTTACATTGTCTGAAAACCATTCAGATAAACCAGAAGGTGTAGATATGTACTGATATAATAATTGTGGTGATGCTTGAATGGGGAACTCAATATCAAATTTAATTTTATCGTCCATAATTACTTCTAAATTTTATATCGACCAATATATACATAAATTGATAAGTACTACAATAATTTTTAATAATATTTTCCAAGAGTTATGTTTGTTCACAATGATAATTTTTTATATTTGCACCCTCAAATAAGGCGAGGTAGCTCAGCTGGTTAGAGCGTCGGATTCATAACCCGGAGGTCGGGGGATCGTGCCCCCCTCTCGCTACACAGAAACCAAGGGAAAACCCAAGATATGAATCTTGGGTTTTTTATTTCAGGTACAACATAGGTACAACAAACGGTTATTTTTTAATTACATATTCCATATTAAATCATATAACATTAAATTCTATGAAACCCTGTTATTTTCTTATGTTAATTCTTTAGAATAATAGAAATTTGCTGGCAATCCCCCTGTATGCCAAAACAAAACATTTGTGTTTTTATTTAATTTACTATTATTAAGATGGTCTAGCATACCATAAAATGCTCTACCAGAATAAACGGGGTCGAGCAAAATACCTTCTGATTGTGCCAAGGTTTTTATTGCTTTTAACTCATATGTAGTTACTATACCATAGCCTTTAGAATCATAGCCCCTAATCAACGTAGCATCCTTAATTGAGTACTCCTTTTTTAATCTAAATAACCTTTGCCCTTCCAAAAGTAGTTCAAGTACAGCTTCATCCAAAGTCTTGTCTCCATATCCCAATTTATCAATACTTATAGGCATTAAACTAATATCTAATTCATATAAATCAATACCAAGTTTTAGTCCCGCTTGAGTCCCTCCAGAACTAGAAGCGAAGAAAATATAATCCATTTTCAAATTCATATCAGTCAATTGCTCCTTCAGCTCTTTCATCGCATCCACAAAACCAAATGCTCCCAATAAGTTAGATCCACCATAAGGAATATCATAAACTTTTTTCCCTTTTTTGTTTAACTTATGTTTTAGCAATTCTAAATCCTCTCCTTTTCTATTGTCTCCTGTAAAGTGAATATTTGCTCCCAACAAATGAGATAATAATAAGTTGCCATCATAGTTCTTAGGTTGGTTTCCTCCCAAAAGCAAATGGCACTCTATACCAGCTTTAGCACATGCAGCTGCTGTTTGCCTACAATGATTAGATTGCTGTGCTCCAGCTGTTATAACTGTATCAGAACCTTTTTCCAACACATCATGAATAAAATATTGTAGCTTCCTTGTTTTATTACCACCAGATGCCAAACCTGTATTATCATCTCGCTTAATAAACAGATTATAATCTGGGTACTTTTTTGACAAATTATCCAGTCTTTCCAACGGTGTAGGGAAAAATCCAAGGGTATATTTTTTTGGTAGCATTTTGAGCGCATTTTTAATTCATACTAATATATAGTATCTTTAGAAGTAAAAAAATAATACATTATAATTTTTTGTTATTCAATTACTTATATGTCGCCCCAAGAACAAAAATATCATTTTACACCTGTTTTTGAGTATTCGTCTTCAATGCACTGGATAGTGCTTTTCATTTGTATTGTAATCGGAATAATCATAATTTTTCAATCCGTTAGAATAGCATTCAGTAAAAATAAAACCAACAAGACATCATATAGATATTTAATTTTAGCTATACTTTTTCTGCTTTACAATTTATTGAATGGTTTGCTCCCTAACACATCTTTACCTGGACCACTTTTTATTCAATATATTGCAACTTACAGTGTCTCTATAATAATGTGTATCTATTTGGTTTGGTACTTATACCTAGAATTTAACATCATAACTCCAAATAGATTCTTCAAAATTAAAAACCTAATATGGATACTTTCATTCACGTTTGTTTTTCTTTTTGTTTTACCCTATTACTTCACTGAATCATTAAATTTTGCAAGAAGTCTTTTTCTAGTATTTCCAACATTCCTTTCAATAACGTTTTTAGTTTATTTCTTTATGACCATAAAAAAGGAGGTTAAAAGACAACGTTATTTTAAAATTCAGACATATTTGGGACTCTCCTCTATTTTCTCAATAATCCTATTACCACTACTTACCTATTTTGGAGATTTTCAACCTATCACTCAACCCTTAGTAACAATGGCATTCTTTTTTGTAACTAAAATGGAAGTGAACAGTTATTTATATAGATTAAAAAACACCTATATCTTAAAACGAAACATTGGAAAGGAGTACAATTTCACTAACAGAGAAAATGAAATTGCCATCCAAATATTAAAAAGAAAAAATTACAAAGACATCTCTAGTAATATGTTTATCTCCTATGGCACTGTTAGAAAACATGCCTCCAATATTTTTACAAAATCTAATGTCTCTAACAAGGACGAGTTTATAGATAAGTTTAAAGAATAACTATTCAATAACCACCAATTTCAACTTTTTTATATGTGAATAAAAGTTCACAGTGAATATACACACTATCTACACAGTTTATATTTTTGTTACTCATCATTATTCACCATATTTAAGTTTCATTAGAAATAGTAAGCCTCTAAAGAAAAATTGATTGAACCCTAATACTTTTTCTCTCATCTTTTCAACCAAACAACCGCCATCAATTTCAAATTCTTAAGGGTAATTTCTATTTCCTAATTATTTGGTTGGATGGAATTTGAAGAAAAAAATAATGAGCTAATTAAGCAATTAGAAGACATCAAGTATAGTTCTGCTGGAATAATTGAGCATTCAAACAAATCCATAATTATCTGCAGAAACCTTCTTAGTGAATTTAAGAAAATTATTGTAGCCAATGAATTCGAATCAATTCAAGATGAAATAGATTTTTTCAAAAGAATAAAGCAAGTTCCTTTTTCTCAACTTATTTATTATTCTGAAGTACGTTCGTTTGAAATTCAATTTCCAAAAGTGGACAGAACTGCACAATTAAAGTTTATAAAAAAGAAAATCAACAAATTAAACCGCTTCTTCCTTTATAATATTGATTTTGGACAATATGTGAATTCTGGCGCAATCCACTTCGATAAAGCTTACTATACTAGAGACCATCTGGACACCTATCATATTACTACCTCAAAATTCTATTTTCAAGACCCAGATTTTTGCACACCAAGGGATATGCTTTTGGGTAAGTTCAAGGCCTATAGTTCACTTATCAACTATATGGACCAAAAGAAACATTTTATTAAAAACAGAGTAAACGGAAGTGTTGTGAATATAAAATCTACAGAAAAAATTCCTTGGCCATTTACAAATACAGACTGGGTTGAACTTCTGTATGCACTAAATGCTGGTGGAATGGCGAAACAAAAGGGTCTAAGCATTGTTAAATTATCTAAAAATTTGCAGGAGGTATTCGACTTTACCCCGAAGGAAATCTATAAAACCTATCAGGAAATAAAGAACAGGAAAAATAGCCGGACATTGTTTCTTGACCAGCTAACTAAATCCCTTCTTTCGGAAATGGACAAAAGTGAGGAATAGTTATTGGTTTGTTTCTTCTTTTATTTGTTAAAATAAGACCTTACTACGGTTGACCTACGGTAATCATATTACACACTTTTTTTCCATAAATTTTGATACAATTTAAGAGTCTCCTAATTACAGAAACACTACAAAACAGCACTAAAACAAATCAAATTTCAAAATGTTAAATTTTAACCGTAGTACGATTGTACTGGGGAATAAAATCCATTAAAGCCAATCAAATTTGTAGAACGAAAGTCAAATCAGGTCAGGGGCTATCAAATTAGTTGAAAGTGATTAGGTAGTACCTTGCCATAAAACCGTTTTATTATGCCAGCAAGTATTATTACAACAGACGACCTTCGAGACTTCAAATTAGAATTGCTCGATGACATCAAAAAAATATTATCTAAACAAGATAATGGAAAACTCAAAAGATATTTAAAATCTTCTGAGGTAATGGATTTACTTCAGGTAAGTCCTGGCACATTGCAAAACCTTCGCATCAATGGTACTTTACCCTACACTAAAGTTGGTGGTATTATCTACTACGATGCCGAGGAAATACAAAATATAATGACTACCAACCGTGTTCAGCACGGTTCAAACTCCTAAATAATGAACTATATAAAGCTACTCAATGCGGCTTTTGAGAAGTTCTATTTTGATGACCGCCTAAATCCTACCCATATCAGTCTGTATATGGCGCTGTTCCAAGAATGGAACAGCAGTCGGTTTGCAGACGAGTTTTATGTAAATCGTAGAGATTTGATGCGTTGCGCTAAAATAGGCTCAAAATCCACATACCATCGCTGCGTAACGGATTTGGACTCGTGGCTTTATCTATGCTATTTCCCATCTAACAATCCATACAAGGGCAGCAAAATTAAGATGGCCATTATTGGGACAAGTGATGAACCGGTTGTGGGACAGTACAATCCCGTATTAGAACAGCTTGCAGAACAGTACCATCCCAAAGGTGTACCGCTTGAGGGACACCACCATCCCACAAATGGACAGGTTGTGAACCAACACCGTCCCATAGGTGGACAAGCATTGGTATCTACTACAAACAATATCAAACAAGGAAACTATATAAAACAGCCAAAGGGCTGGCAGGCCGTTTTTATTTTTTTTGAAGAAAAAGGTTTTGATGTTGATGAAGCAAAAAAATTCTATGAGCACTACCAAACCCGAAATTGGCAAACAGGTGATGGAAAGGAAATTCGAGATTGGCGAGCTATAGCCATTAACTGGATGGATAGAGCCGAACTTTTCGAAGAAGAAAATAAATCAAAGGAAAAGCAACCGTCCCAAATCAAGGACAATTTGCGAACCACTAAAACAAAAGACTATGGACAACCCCTCTAAGATAACTGAAGGTGGCGTTGAATATTCGCTTGGGACGTTTGATGGCAAAAGTGTATTGTACGACTTTCCAAAAATCTTGATTTATCTGAATGCGAAAGGGAAGTTGTTGTTCGGTAAAAAGTTTAGGATTTATGATGAGGACAAGGATATTTTGCTAAAACTTTGTTCGTATTTTATAAAGGATAAAGAAAACTGCGAAACTTACGGAATTGACATTGACAAAGGTATTCTGCTATCTGGTCCTGTTGGCTGTGGCAAAACCATTTTGATGAAATTGTTACGCCATATCGTGCCTCTTCAGAGACCTTATGAAATGATTCCGTGCCGCAACGTAGCATTTGGATTCAATCATTTAGGCTTTAAAACAGTAGAAGAATATGGCAATACCAAATTTTACTGTTTTGATGATTTAGGTGTTGAACCTTCTGGTAGGTTTTACGGTAAAGATTTGAACGTAATGGGAGAAGTGTTACTATCCCGCTATGAGCTGTACATGCAAACCAAACATAAAATTAAAACGCACGCAACCACCAACCTAAATGCCGAGGAATTGGAAGAACGCTACGGCAACCGTGTCCGTAGCCGGATGCGAGAATTGTTTAATCTTATTGCTTTTGATAAAGGGGCTGGAGATAAGCGAAAGTAATCTAACTTCTAAATGATTTATATATTAAAATCAGTTCTGAAATAAATTGTATTACTATCTCCTTTAAAATTTTGGTTAATTCTAAAAAAATATCTTTCATAATATTATTGCTTTTGTATCGATAATAAAATGACCGATGCCATCAATTTTATATTTGCTGAACTTGACAAATAGGCGTTTTCATCTATATTGGATAAGAAGCCTAGTTCTAATAGTATGGAACTGCAATGGTTTACTGTTTCTTGAAGTACCTGAAAGTTTGCAAACTTCACGCCTCTACTTTCATATCCTATGGCTTTACAAATCATCTTTTCAATTTGATGTCCCATATAAATAGATTCTTTAGAATAATTTGTTTCCTTGTGTGAAGCATAAACTTCTATCCCTCTTACATTCGGATTATCTGAATGATTGCAATGGAACGACACAAACAAATCAGCTTTTAGAGCTTTGGCCAGCTTGGTCCTATCCGCTAACGAAATAAGCGTATCAGTATATCTGGTTAAATAAATATCTAGAGGTTTATCCAGTTCGTTATTTAGCTTCAAAATGGCATTCGCAATTGACATAACTACATCTTTTTCATGGATGCCATTTATACCTATCGCACCAGTATCTTTTCCACCGTGTCCAACGTCAATTACAATTCGTTTTTGAGTACTTGTTTCCTGTCCAAAAATGAAGCACATTTTTAGAACCAAAACCACAAAACTGACGTTTTTGAGCAGGTTTTTCATTTTCAATTTTCAGATTACCAACAACTTCCCTTCAAAAATCCATAGAATTTGATGCCAAATAATAGCAACGGAATTCAATAGATATCAAATAATATTTTATTAACAAATAATTGATTTTCAGTTATTTATAATCAAATATATGTAAATTCCCCATAACGAAAATGAACCAAAAATTTAAACTGTTCCGTTATGAAAAAATCACACTATTTAGCATCCATTCTTTCGCTCATATCCACTTCGCTTTTTGCTCAAATTGGTGGCATTGAAGATTCGGTTAACGATGTAGGCGATACCATCAGAACCATATTTCCAATTTTATTAGGTGTCATCTTCTTGGTAGGCTTCCTTTTTAATGCTGGACATTTCTTTGGCGAAAATGCTGACCTTAAAAAAGGGATTACTAGAGTGCTTGTTTTTGTTTTGATTGCTGGTGCAGTTGTCGGCATCTTCACATACTTAATAGGAATCGTAGTATAGATGAAACGCTTCGAAGTCTATAAAAACATTCGGAAAAGGGCAGTCATTTTTGGGCTGCCCATTTCCCTGTTTGCACTAATGATGGTTTCCATTTTGGCTTCGCTGCTCATCATCATCTTCTCTTTCAGCTTCGGGATAATCATCGGCATACTTGTTTTTAATGCTGCTCTCTACGTAGCCTTAACGAGAATAACACATAACCCGCAAATTTTTCAGATGGCTAAAGCTTTCCCAAGAATAATAAGTAACAAAAGAAACTCTGGCTTCGATTATGAACAAGATTAATCTTTCAGCATATCAACCTATTGTAGATATTCAAGACAATATCATATTTGCCAGTAATGGCAATGTTGTCTTATGCTATGAAGGTACGTTACCAGAGATTTATTCACTATCCGAAAAAGACTTTGAAGATATACACGGTGCTTGGTTTCAGGCTTTGAAATCATTGCCTATTGGAACAGTAGTGCAAAAACAGGATATCTACCTTAAAAAGACATACACTTCAGAAGCACTTCCCAATACAACGTTTTTAGAAAAAGCAACACACGACCACTTTAAAGGGCGTGAGTATATGGAACATCGTTGCTTTTTATTCTTTACGCTTACTAAAAACAAAGCGCTGAATAATTCAAAATATGTCAACCCTTTCCGCAAAGTTTCTAAAGGAATTGTTCAACAATTGGATGACAATGTTAAGAGTTTCATCGGGGCTGTCAGTGATTCAGTTTCCTTTATAAACAATAGCCGAAAAATGAGTTTTGTTTCGCTTAAAGCGAAAGAGATACAGCAGTTAACCAACGGATATTTCAATGGCTTTAATGAAGGATTTGACACCGATATCATATTAGATAAGAAAAGTGTCAAA
>TARA_R110002049_G_scaffold30_2_pt1 | contig 13888 bp, 7 predicted proteins | sample TARA_R110002049 | Tara Oceans TARA_R110002049 (sample SAMEA4396941) | marine metagenome | biome: Polar Biome; feature: [SRF] surface water layer (ENVO:00010504); material: water (ENVO:00002006), including particulate matter (ENVO:01000060) such as... | depth 5 m | reverse complement strand
TTTTATAATATCAAACAAAAAAATACCAACAGATAATATTCCTTATTGGGATTATGATGCAAAAAGTACAGAAGAAATTCCAAGAGATGCATCTGCAGCAGCAATTGTAGCTTCTGCTTTATTAGATTTACAAAAATTTGATGCAGTAAACAAAAAGGAATATTTAGAATATACTAACATCATTTTAAGAAGTCTTTCTAATGAAAAATATTTAGCAAAAGAAGGCGAAAATGGAGGTTTTATTTTAAAACATTCTGTAGGAAATTTTCATGAAAACAACGAAAATGATGCCCCTTTAAATTATGCAGACTATTATTTCTTAGAAGCCCTTATTAAGTGGAATGAGGTTTAACCATTAATATAATAATAATTTTACCCAATAATTACAGATACTATATTAATAGTATCTGTTTTTTGTTAATATATAATTTTGTACTATCTGCTTATACCTTTGTAACTTTTGTCTATTCTTACCAATGTAAGAGTTTTTTGTTAAAAATAAAACGTGATTTTATATATATTTGGTGATATTACTTAACAATAATTTTACAAAAAAAAATAAGTTTTTCACTTTAATTATTTAAGTACCAATTAACCTAACACATAAATTTTAAATTCATTTTTTCTATGGGAATAAAAAAAATTAAATTAATTCTAGTATTTTGGTCTCTTTTAGCAGGAGTTTCTAATTTTCAAGCTCAAGAAATCAAAATTACAGGTAATATTACTTCATTAGAAGATGAACAGCCAGTTCCAGGTGTTTCAGTTATCATTTTTGGAACAACAAAAGGAACCTCTACAGACTTTGATGGTAATTATTCAATTGTAGCAAAAAAAGGTGATGTCCTTTATTTTAGATCGATTGGTTTTGCTGATCAAAAAATAACAGTAGAAAATAAGACTGTTATAGATGTAAAACTAATTTTATCTACTGAACAACTTAACGAAATTGTAGTAACTGCTTTAGGTATTTCACGTAAAGAGCAATCTTTAGGTTATGCCATTTCTAAAGTAGATGGAGAAGAACTTGCAGAAATAAGAACCATTAATGCTGTAAATTCATTATCTGGTAAAGTTGCAGGTGTAGATATAGCACAACCAAATACAGGTTTAGGAGGTTCATCAAAAGTAATAATACGTGGTAACACTAAATTTAATGGCTCAAACCAACCTTTGTACGTAATAGATGGTGTGCCAATGGATAACAATACTTTTGGTCAAGCAGGACAATATGGAGGACAAGATTTAGGTGATGGTATATCATCTATAAACCCAGATGATATAGAAACAATGTCTGTCTTAAAAGGCCCAGCAGCTTCAGCTTTATATGGAGCTAGAGGAGGAAATGGAGTAATATTAATTACAACAAAATCTTTTAAGAAGAATTCAAATTCTAAATTTAATGTAGATTTTTCAACAAATGTTACTTTTGATCAAGTTGTAGGTGAATATGATGACGTACAACATGTTTATGGCCAAGGAATTAAAACACCTCCAAAAGATATTGGAGATGCTACAGGAATGTGGAGTTGGGGTGGAAAAATGGATCCAAATTTAGAATTTATTTCTTTTGATGGTCAAATTAGAGATTATGGTCTTAAAAAGGAACATATCAATTCTTTTTTTAGAACAGGAAATACAATTCAAAATACAATTGCTTTTTCTGGAGGTAATGAAGGAGCAAACTTTAGGTTTTCAGCTTCGGATGTAACAGCAGAAGATATTGTTCCAAATAGCGGTTTACATAGAAATAATTTTACATTAAGAGGTACCATGAAAATGTGGGATAAATTAACGCTTGATGCAAAAATAAACTATACAATAGAAGATGTTGATAATAGACCTTATTTAGGGTTTTCTGGTGCAAATACTGCTTTAGCGCTTTTAGGTTTGCCTGGAAATTTTGATCAACAATGGTTACAAGATAGTGCTGTTGATGCAAATGGAGATTATGTTTTTTGGAATTCTGCAACAAGAATTATCAATCCTTATTATTCTTTGTATCATATGAAAAATGAATCTAAGAAAAACAGATTATTAGGCTATATATCTTTAAATTATAAAATAAATGATTGGTTAGATTTTAATTTTAAATCTGGTATTGATACTTTTAATTATGATTATTACAATTATTCTCCGAAAACAACACCTTTAGCTGAATGGGGAGAAATGACACAAATTGACTCTAAAACAACTGAAATAAACACCGATTTTTTACTTTCTGCAAATAAAGAATTAAATGATGATTGGACTATTGGAGCAAGTGTTGGAGGGAATTTAATGAATTTTGAAAATAAGACGACAACTATATTAGGTAAAAACCAAGGTTCAGATAATTTAATATCTATAAACAATTATAATGATTTTGTTATTGGGAAAAGTAACCCAAGAAAAGAAGTAAGATCTTTTTATGGGTTTGCTAATATTGGTTTTAAAGATTATGCATTTGTTGATGTTACTGGAAGACAAGATTGGTCATCAACTTTAAAACAAGGTAATAATGGCTATTTTTATCCTTCTATTACAGGTGCTGTAATTTTAACTAAAGCATTCGAAAAGATAAAAAATAACACAATCCCTTATTTAAAGGTAAGAGCATCTTATGCTGAAGTTGGTGGAGACACAAATCCTTATGCAAATAATACTTATTTTGATTTTCCTTATTCAACAAACGGAACAAACTTTTCTACCGTAAATAATAATACTTTTTATACGAACATAGATCCATCAAGAACAAAAGGTTACGAATTAGGTTTAGATGCAAAATTATTTAACTGGAGAGTAGGTTTGGATGTTACTTATTATAATCAAACTACTTTCGATGAAATTATGAATATTCCTATTTCTAATGCAAACGGTTTTGAATCTGCTAGTATAAATGCTGGTGAAATAAACAATAAAGGATGGGAAGTAATGGTAAATATAGTACCTGTAAAAACTGAAGATGCACGTTGGGATTTAACATTCAACTTTGCTCGAAATAGAAATAAAATAGTAAAATTACATCCAGATGCAAAAACACAAACAATTGCACAAGCAGATTGGATTAGTTCTTTAATTACTGCAGAAGAAGGTGGTTCTTATGGAGATATTGTTGGGTATGATTTTAAAAGAACAGAAGATGGAACACCAATTATAGATGCAAATGGATTGCCAATAAGATCTGATGAACAGGTTACTTTAGGAAATGGACAATTTGATTTTACAGGAGGTATAACAAACAGTTTTGCATATAAAGGTTTTAAAGTTAGAGCTTTAATACAGGTTAAATCTGGAGCTGATTTATTATCTATGACCAATCAAAAATTACATCAACAAGGTGTTCACATTGCCACTTTAGAAGGTAGAGATGAGTGGTCTTTATCAGAATCAGCTAGAGAAGACGCTAATATTCAACCAAGCAACTGGGTTGCTACAGGAGGTTACTTAGCGAATGGTGTTGTCGAAAATGGTACTGATGTTGGTGGAAATACAATATATAAAACAAATGATATTTTCGTAGATCCAAGAGATTATTGGGGTAATGTTGCAAATGCTCATATTATACAACCATTTATTTATGATGCTTCTTATGTAAAATTAAGAGAGGTCTCTGTATCTTATACATTAAGAACAGAAACATTGAAAAAATTTAAATTTATCAATGCATTAACTTTTTCTGTTATTGGAAGAAATTTATGGCTTATTCATTCAAACGTGCCAAATATAGATCCAGAATCTACATATAGCATCAGTAATGGGCAAGGTTATGAATATGGTTCTTTGCCACAAAGAAAAAGTTTCGGATTTAATTTAACAGCTAAATTTTAATAAAATGAAGATAAAAATATACACACTTTTAGTTCTATTTACAACAATGATGATTAGCTGTGACGATTTTGGTGATCTAAATGTTGACCCAACAACTTCTACAGTAGCAAATCCAAAAACGTTAATATCTAAAGTACAAACAAGTTATTCTGGAAATAGAGAAACTCAATGGCGTTCTTTAGCTGCATACCACATGTCTATAACTCAGATGATTTCAGATGGATGGACAATATCTCATGGACAAGCTTATAAGCTAGACATTAGTTATATGGAATTTATGTGGAAAAGTTCTTATCGTGAAATTAACGACTTAGTACTTGCAATTCAAGAAGCAGAAAAAAATCCTGAATTAGTAAATTATCAAGCAGTTGCAAGAATCTTAAAAGTGATGATTTTTGCACAGTTAACAGATACGTATGGAAGTTTACCATACTTTGAAGCAGGTGCACAATCTGATGCCAATAATCTACATCCTAAATATGATAATCAACAGGATATTTACAATGATTTCTTTAAAGAATTAAAAGAAGCAGCTGCACAATTAGATAGTTCTATGCCTTTAGAAGGAGATTTAATATACAATGGAAGTGTAGATAAATGGAAAAAATTTGCAAACTCTTTACGTTTAAGATATGCAATGAGATTGGTAAATGTAGACGAACCTAAAGCTAAAACAGAAGCCTTGTCAGCAATTAATGATGGTTTAATGAGTAGTATTGAAGATGCAGCTTCTGTTGAACATAGTAACTTTAATGTAAGCACAAGTGGAGCATCAGAAATTAGAGGAAATGGATTTTCGCAAGTTCAAAATTTTTCTGAAGAAATTATAGTTGCTTGTGAAACGTATGTATCTTATTTAAGAGACAATAATGACCCAAGATTATCAATGATGTTTGGTATGTATGCAGCTTACGAAGAAGATGCTACTTCTAGATATAACTCAAAATCATCAACAGAAACAAGTATAGATATTACACAAGAATATTTAGCAAAATATGGTAAATTAGAAGGGTATGCTCCAGGTTATTTTTTATGGGAAGCTCCAGAAGATTCACCAGCAGACATTTGGTCTCCACGTTATGTAGATAAAAATGGAAAAACGGTACAAATAAACAAGTTCTTTAAATCGCTTCAAATAAAAAGAAACTTAACAAGAATTGATTTACCATCAATATATCAATCATATTCAGAAGTAGAACTTTGGTTAGCAGAAGTAGCACAAAGAGGTTGGGCAAATTCTGGTGATGCAAAAACACATTATACAAATGCAATATTTGCCAATATTAATGAACTTGCACAAATATTAGGTGCACAAAGTAATACAACCCTTAATACAGCTTTGTATGCAGAAAATTTATGGAATAATACCCCAGACAAAATGGAAGCAATAAACATGCAACATTATGTTAATAATTTTTATAATGGTATAGAGGGGTTTGCGAACTGGAGAAGATCAGGGTTTCCTAAATTAAAACCTACAACTGACAATCCTTATACAGATCAAGCCTTAAATGGTTTAATACCTAGAAAATTACCATACCCAAATACAGAAATGAATTTTAATAGAAGTAATTTAGAACCATATTTAGATAATGGTGTAAATTTTTGGGGTGCATCAGTTTGGTGGGATAATAGTTTAACAAGAGGTGTAGATCTATAAAATAAATATTATGAAAATAAATAAATATATAACAAGTGTTTTAGCGATTTTGATAATTTTCTTTACATCATGTAGTGAAAACGGTCCAAGTAATCCAGAGTTATTAGATACAGATTTAAAAATATATTTTTGGGGAGAAGGAGATAATGTAACTGGTTTAGCTTTTCAAGGATATGATGTTTTAATTGGAGAATCTTTGGATTTAAAATTACAAGTATCACCAAAAAATGATACAGAAGTAAAATGGGTTGATGATGCAACTGGTGAAATACTAAGTGATAATTTAGAATTTACCTATGCTCCAACTCAAGAAGAGTCGAAAAGAGTTAATTTTATTGCTACAAGATCTTCTGGTTACGAAAAAAAGATAGTATTCAATTTTAGAGGAAACATAGATGGTTTTACCAGTAAAATTAATGAATGGCAATCTATATTAATTCCTCAAGGAACTCAAACAGGAACTTTTACTGTTGAGTTTGATATGATTCCTAGTAAAGATCTTATGGATGGTATTGTAGGTGTTTTAGATGGTATTGCTACAACATATTCAAATAATTCATGTATTGTAAGATTAAATCCTTCAGGAAAAATAGATGCTTATAATGATACAGGTTATGCAGCTAATAACGATTTAACATATCATGCAGGTGTAACCTATCATGTAAAAATGGATGTTGATGCAGTAAATCAAACTTATGATATTTATGCAAACGAACAAGGAGGTAATACTGTAGAAATAGGAAAAGATTTTAAATTTAGAAGAAAAATTACACATTTAGATTACTGGTCTATGGTAGCAGGAGATTTTAATATAGCAGATCCTGGAACGCATAGAGTTTTAAATATGGAAATTACAACAATCACACAAAATCAATCGCCAGTTTTTACATCTGTAGACGATGCAACAATGTCTGAAGGTACAGAATTAAAAATAGAAATAGAAGCAACAGATCCATTAGGAGGTAATTTGGAATTAGAAGTAAATAACTTGCCACGTTTTGCTGTTTTTGTTGATGATGGTTTTGGTAAAGGAAGTATTACTTTTAAACCTTATGCAGATTGTGGAGGTTGTGATGTAGGTGTTTTTGATATTAATGTAGTTGCAACAAATGGTGTACAAGCTTCTAATTTAGATTTTAAAGTAGAAGTTGTAGATCCAAATGCAGGTTTTGAAATAAGTATAGATTTAGCAGATGCCACTCTTTGGGATAATGGAGCTATTGATGATACTTTTCCAGAGACAGTTTTAGGACACAATGGAGCTGGAGCTGGAGGTGATGGAAATGTAAATGCTATGATGCCATTTGCATTACCAGAAATACCTGCTGGTAAAAAAGTAAAATCGGCTAAACTAAAAGTAAATGTATCATTTAACGCTGCTTGGTTTCCTGTAGAGTATGATGTTTATGGACTTTCTGCAAGAGCAACATCAGAAGTACTTGCAACAGATTTCTTTTTAGGTGCTTACGATACAGATGCATCAGCAACACCAATTCAAAAAGCATATTTAAAAAATACAACAGCTCTAGGAGAAGTTACTATGGATGAAGCTTCAGGTAAAAACTTAGCAACCTTTATGAATACACAATATGATAATGGAGCTACTACTGGAGAATTTATTTTTCTGAGAATTAATGCTAGTAGAAATGATATGCCAACTTGGGCAATATCAAAAATTAATAGTGGTAATGGCGCAGCTAATGCACCAGTATTAATTGTAACCTTAGAAGATAAGTAAATACTATAAAAGTCAATTAGAAAAAAGAATTCCCAGTAACAACTTAGTTACTGGGAATTTTTTTTGTTTATAACCTAGGGAATAAAAACAATTTTATAAGATAATTTTTAATGCAATATATTAAGCAGCTTCAAAATTTTTTTTTAATAACTCTTTCGCTAACTTTAATTCAGATGCTGTAAAAGGTTTTGCATCAGAAGCAGAAATAGCTCCTTTTAATTCAGCTATATTTTTAGCACCAGACAATACTGTAGAGATGCTTTTTTGATCTAAAACCCAACGTAAAGCAGCTTGAGGCATATTATTAATATCATCTCTAATTAAATATTTAAACGCTTCTACTTGGTTTACACGTTCGTAAATTTCTTCTCTAGAATAACGTGCATTTAAAGTACCTTCTGCAAACAAGGTATCTTTTTTAATAGCCCCAGATAAAAAACCATTCGCTAAACATTCTCTACCAAAAACACCAATAGAATACTCTTCTAATTCTTCAATTAATTGTTGAGACTCTCTATTCATTAAACTTAATACTACTTGTACAATATCTATTTTATTTTCTTTTGCCCATTGATGTGCCATATTTTTAGTTTGATGAAACATAGAAATAGAATGGCCAACAAAACGAATTTTCCCTTGTTTTTTTACTAGTTCCAAACCTTCCCAAACATCATCATTAATTTCATCTGGAGAAAAAGGTGAATGAAAAAAAAGTACATCAATATAATCTGTTTGTAAACGTTTTAAACTTTCTTCTACTGAATTAATTATTCGCGATTTATAAAACTGAGAAGCACCGTTTTTAATTGTTGGGTTTCTACCAAATTTAGTAGAAATATGTACTTTGTCACGTTTTCCTTTTAATGCTTTTCCTAAAACAATTTCTGCAACTCCATCTTGTTCTGGTGTTCCATACTGTGGAGCAGTGTCAAAAATATTTACGCCCAAATCTATACCTGCATGAATTGTATTAATGCCAGATTTTTCATCTACACCACCATAAACATTGTTCCCAAATGCCCAAGTACCTAAACTTATTTCACTTATTTCTAAATCTGTTCTTCCTAATTTTCTATACTTCATAAATATTTTTGTTTTAATTCCTCTATGATTATAGAAGAATTTTTTAAGTAGGTTTTTACTATTTTCCCTCCTAATTCTTTTGTTGCTAATCTTGGGTCTTCTCCAGAAACTGCATCTATTTCTAAAGTAATAGGCCTGTTTTTTGGTAATGCATCCATATCTACTGTTTCTGGTGCATAATATAATTGCAAAGAAGTTTCTCCTAAAGCAGAATGATTTGCAACTAATAAATTATCTGGCAAAATATCAAATTCTGCAAATGCCCAAAAGTGTATTTTAGGATACTTTTCATTAAATTCTTTTGCTACTGTTTTTAATATATTTTGATGAGGTTCTCCTGCATGACCAGATAATAATATTATAATTTTAAAATCTTGTTGAACAAGTTGTTCAAAATATTCTTCACAAATAAGTCTAATTAGTTTTTCGGAAAACTCCAAGGAATGTTTTGGAAAATTAACTCCAGGATACGATTTAATTAGATTTGCAGCCAAGTTGATTACAGGCAAAATAAGTCCTCCATTTTCTTTTGCTAAATCCACACACATATGATGAGCCTTTATACTGTCAAGACCTGTTGGATTATGATTTCCATGATATTCAATAGCTCCCCAAGGTAAATAGGCAATAGGAGTTTTTTCTTGTATAGCTTCAATTTGTATTGGACGCATTTGGTCGTAAAAACCCCAAATTGTAGTTTTATTTTTGTTATCCATTTTATCTAAAATTAGAACTCATCAAAAGCTATTTGATTATTAGAAACACCTAATTCCATAAGCATTTTAGTACATGCTTTAATCATCATTGGTGGTCCACAGAGATAAAATTCTATCGCTTTTGGATTATGGTGATTTTGTAAATAATTATCAAAAACAACTTGATGAATAAAACCAATATTTCCTGTCCAATTATCATCTTTAAGCGGATTTGAAAGTGCTATTTGAAAATTGAAATTAGAATGTTTTGTTTCAATACTTTTAAAATAATCATCATAAAAAAGTTCTTGTTTAGAACGTGCTCCATACCAATAACTAACTTTTCTTTGAGTAAATTCATTTTCAAAAAGATGTGCAACATGAGCTCGAATTGGAGCCATACCTGCTCCACCACCAATATAAATCATTTCTTTTTTTGATGGTTTTATATGAAAATCTCCAAAACTACCAATTGCAGTTACTTTATCCCCTGGTTTTAGACTAAAAAGATAACTAGAACCAATGCCTGGTTTGCATTCTTGCCCAGTTGGAGGAGTTGCAATTCTAACATTAAATTTTAGTGCTTTTTCCTTTAATCCATTGTTGGCTAAAGAATAATTATTTAAGCGTTCATGCTTAGTATTACAGCTATTTAATTCAAAAATTCTTTGATTTTTCCAAACTGAAGCATAAGGTTCTGGAATATCAAATTGATTAAATTCTATATTCTGATATTCTGGGATTTGTATTTGCATATAATCACCAGGAGTAAAAATTATATTTTCATCAATATTTATTGGTTCTAGCACCAATTCTTTTATAAATGTTGAAACGTTTTTATTGCTGACAACTTTTAAATCGTAGCTTTTTTTCTTGCGAGATCCATCCCCTTTTGCATTTTTAATATTTAACCAAATTTTATCTTCTCTTTTTTCTATAGGATAGGTTGATAAACCTTGACAAATTGGTGCACGTGCAGGAGATCCATCTTCAATATTAAAACGACCATTGTGTTTTGGGCATTCTATAATGTTTCCTTTAATTAACCCTTCACTTAAATGAGTATTTCCATGCGTACAAATTCCATCTGTTGCAAAAAGAAATCCTTTTTTATTACGAAATAATGCAAACGTTTTTTTTGTGTGATCAAATCGAATAATATCTTCTGCTCCTAAATCGTTGTTTGAGCAAACATTAACCCAACCTTCTGCATCTACTTTTAAATTTGATGTAAAAACACCTTCTGTAATACGTTTTTTTGTTTTTGGTAATTTACGTTTTACATAAAAAGAAGGTTCTTTTATTTGCCTTTTTATTGTGGGTATAATTTCGCTCCAAGCACTAAAGATAGATGAGTAAACTGGGGGACAATCATCTTTTATGAGTGCGTGTAATTTTGGAAGTGCATGATAAGGAACCAAAGGAAACATGTGATGTTCTATATGATAATTCATGTTCCAATAAATAAATCTACTGATAGGATTCATATAAACTGTTCTGCAATTTAAACGATGATCTAAAACGTTTTCTGCTAAACCTGCATGTTGTGTTGTATTATGAACAATCATAAGCCAAGTTCCAAAAAAATGGGGTAAAATAAATAAAAATATAGGAATCCAAGTTTGTAAAACTACAGCTGAACTAATGATTAAAACATAAATAAATAGATAAATTCGAGCAATTTTAAAAACTTTATTGAATTCAGTTTCTGGAATGTAAGTTCTTTCTATATCAGTAATTTTACCAAAAGCATGTCTTATTAAGCTAGGGTAAAAAGTTTTATAGACTCCAATATTAAAAATTGAAAGTATTAGGTTTTTTATGCTTGGTGGTCTTGGAATTTGAATTTCTGGATCTCTCCCAACAATTATGGTATCACTATGATGACGTGTATGGCTCCATCTCCAAACTACAGATTCTCTCATCACCATAAATGATGCAACTTCGTAGACAATATTATTCATCCAATCTGTTTTAAAAGCAGTACCATGACTACATTCATGCCATCTAGAATCAGAACTAGTTGCATAGAATACTGAATAAATAAGATATGGCATTACAACCCACCAAGTTCCCCATAAAGCTACAGTTGTAATTGCTGTTATTATTAATATAGCTAAAAGTAGTAATGTATCTTTAATGGCTGGGCCATCTTTACGAATCAATAGTTTTCGCATTATTTTGCGAGGTATGGGACTTTGGTACCAATCTGCCTCTGCAAGACCTAGTGCAATAGATTTATTTGCGTTCTCTCCAGTTAATGAGTAATCTAGTTTAATTTGAGGAATAGACTTAAATGTTTCATGAACCAATTTTTTTTTAGTTGTTTCAATTTTTAATTCTGGATCTATCATCTTACTACCTAATTTTTTAATGTTCTTTTTATCAATAAATTATTTATGCATTAAATAGTAATTACTTAAAATTATCCACCAAATTTTTAATATTTCACAAAAATAGATGAATCATCTACTATTAGTCAATAGACGTTTTGTTGTTTTTGTTGTTCAAAATGTCTACTTTTGAAATATAATGGACAATTTTTTTCAATATTTAGCAGAAGATACAGAAGCAGAAGACTGGGGTGTTTATGTTCCAACTTGTGGTTATCAACAAATTTACCCTGGAGATACGTATCCTTTAGAAGGGCATCCAAATACACATAACTTTAATCAAGTTATTGGAAGAACTTTACCTGGTTGTTATCTTGTATACATACCTACAGGAAAAGGTGTTTTATCAACTAAAAAAGGTAAATGGGAGGTAAATTCTGGTGATGTAATGGTTTTATATCCTGGAGAATGGCATAATTATAAACCTTCTAAAGAAACTGGTTGGGAAGAATATTGGATAGGAATTAAAGGAGAAGTGTTATCTAATAGAATCCTAAAAGATTTATTTCCCGAAAACACATCTTATGTTAAGCAAATTGGACATCAAGAAGAATTAGTTTTTTTATTTAATCAATCTTTAAAATTGGTTAAAAAAAATAGTTTAGGGTTTAGAAAAATTCTTGCAGGTATTGTTCTTCAGTTAGTTGCTTACGTTATTTCTTACCAAGAGGAAGGAGTAGGTAGTCGTGAAGAACAACTTTGTAAAAAAGTTATAGATTTTATAAAAGAAAACCTTAATACCGAAGTTGATTTTAAGAAATTGGCAAGCGATCATCATTTAAGTTATAATAGATTTAGAACGGTATTCAAAAATAATAGTGGAGTATCTTTACAACAATATCTTATTAATGAAAGGTTAGAGCATGCAAAAAGACTTATGGTAAATACAGATTTATCTCTGAAAGAAATTTCTGCTAAAACAGGTTTTAATTCATTATTTTATTTTTCAAAAGTATTTAAAAATAAAATGGGATATTCTCCAGGTAAAATTAGAAGAAAATAATATTTCTTAAGAATTTTTATCATTAGTAACAAAAAATATACTTCAAACATTTACTTCACATCATTATTTTACATTTTTTTTTGGGGATAAGGATTAAAAACTAAACTAGGTTTTTAATCCTTGTGCCTAAAAACTTATTTTTTAAATTCTTCCTGCTAAAAGCTACAATAAAACTTATTTATTTTTTCCATTTAAAATATTCTAAATAGTATTATCATTTAAATATATATAGAATATTAACCTCATTATATACTTATTAGACATTTTGAATAACTAAAAGAACAAAACGTCTATTGCTTTAACTATTTGATTCATCTATGTTTGACCCATTAAGAATGTCTTTAAATGGTTTAGATAGTAAATCAAATTTAAATATTTATTTTTTAACAACAAGTTTAGCTCATAAACGAAGTTATTAAAGATACTTTAGAAATGAAATTTTGTAACGCAATTCAACTTAAACTGTGATATAAACATTCTTGAATTAATAGTAGAATAAAACATAAATAAACCTTTAAAGCGAAAATTATGAAAACAAAATTATTTAAATTAATGTTATTTGTAATGTTAAGTGCTTCTCCACTTTTATTGCGAGCACAAACTTATAACATACAACCAGAAATAGTTTCAGGACAAGTATATCACAATGATGGTATTATTTCTAATATCAGTGATGTACCAACAAACAACCCTTGGATAAATGGTAGTGACGTTGATGGAACAAAGGTTTTAAAATTAGGAAAGAGTGCATCAACAGGTGCCGCTTTTGTTACTAATGCAGTTATTCCTTTTAAATTACCTGCTAGACCTGTAGGAGAATCTGTAGATGCTGCAAATTTAAAAGTTAATATAGCTTATATGAGACATTGGATAGATGCAAATGTAGATTTATATGGTTTGCAATATAATGTATCAGCAACAATTAAAGCAAGTGATTATTATGATGGTACATATGCTGATCCTACAGGAACAGTTACAGCTATTCAAAGTGGTTTTATAGTTAGAGACACAGGTGATACAGAACCATTAGGAACACAAATTTTAACGGATAGAGAAGTAGATTCAAATTCTTCTGGTGACACAGCATTGATAGCTTACATTAATGCACAATATGATGCAGGTGCTGTTGCTGGAGATTATATCTTTTTAAGAATGAGCATAAATGTTAGTTCAGCTTCCTCTCCAAACGGATTATTGGGAGCCCATTATTATGGAATTAGTGACGGTTCTACTGCAAATGCACCAGTTTTGACTATAGAATTTACTAGTCCAATTACAACAAATACTTGGCTTGGTGGTTCTACAGATTGGGCAACACCTACTAACTGGAGTGAAGGCACAGTACCAACATCTACAGAAAATGTTGTAATACCAGATTTAGCAAACGATCCAATTATTGGACCTACTACAGGAGCAGTTGCGAATGACATTACTACAAACGGTGTTTTAACTATTACAAATGGAGGCTCTTTAATTATTGCTGGTACTTCTACAGGAAATATAACA
>TARA_R110002049_G_scaffold83933_1_pt1 | contig 13891 bp, 10 predicted proteins | sample TARA_R110002049 | Tara Oceans TARA_R110002049 (sample SAMEA4396941) | marine metagenome | biome: Polar Biome; feature: [SRF] surface water layer (ENVO:00010504); material: water (ENVO:00002006), including particulate matter (ENVO:01000060) such as... | depth 5 m | reverse complement strand
AGAGCGGCCAGATCCACAGTGTCGGGTTTTCTATGTACATGGACATGCTCGAACGTGCGGTAGAGTCCCTGCGACGCGGAGAGATCCCCGATGTCGATGCGCCTCTGGATCAGGGCACAGAGGTCAACCTGCATGCGCCGGCGCTGATCCCGGACGATTACCTGCCCGATGTGAACAGTCGCCTGGTGTTGTACAAGCGTATTGCCGCGGCCGCCGACAACGCGCAATTGCGCGAACTGCAGGTAGAGATGATAGACCGCTTTGGCCTGTTGCCGCCGCAGGTAAACAACCTCTTTCAGGTGTCAAAACTACGCCTGCGCGCCCAACAGTTGGGGATTCGAACTATTGAAGCCGGGCCAGAGGGTGGTAGTATCGATTTCAAGAGCACGACACCGGTAAATCCGCTGAGTCTGGTGGAGTTGGTACAGTCAGACCCACGTAGCTACAAACTCGCTGGCGCGACGCGCCTGCGATTCGAAAAAGAACTGGCTGATCTCCAGACGCGTTACCAGTTTCTGGAGCAACTCATGGATTCACTCGCCACAACCCCCGGGGAACTTTCCACCCATGCCTGACCACTCGATCACAACTGTCACACGGATAATCCTCGCGGCTTGGTTGCTGCTGCCCATTTACACACAGGCGCAAACCGATCAGTGGTACAAGGTTGAGTTGCTGGTGTTCAGTCGCCCGGCCGGGGCGACAGCCGAGCGCTGGGATCCGATTCCGGACCTCAATTACCCGGCGAAGCATCGTTTTCTGAGCTATCCCGGCGAGGAGCCGGCAGCACTGTCAGGCTCTTCAATAACCAACAGTAGCGCCGGCAGTAGTGCGAATAGTAGTGCGAACAGTAGTGAGCCCGAAACAGCCAATGTGCTGCCGTCACCGGCGCTACCCAAGGCCTTTACCACCCTGCCCGCCGCGCAGCGACAGCTTTCTGGCAAAGCGGCGGCAATGCAGCGCAGCGGTCGCTACCGCATCCTGTTCCATGAGGCATGGATACAACCCATGAGCGCAAAGGCGCAGACACTGCCGATCATTCTCGATCGCTCCGGTGACGGCGGCCCATGGCCTGCGCTGCAGGGCTCCGTCAAACTGTACCTGTCGCGCTACTTCTACCTCGATACCAATATATGGCTGAACACGCAGGGGGAGTACCTGCCAGGTAAATGGAGCATGCCCGCACCGCCGCTGGCCCCCACGTCCGAACCACAGCAGGTCACGGTGTATTCCAGGCCCGATCAGCCAGGAGCAACATCGAGAGCCGAACCTGTCAGCCGCAGCGCCACAGAGTCAGCGGGACAAATAGCACCGGGCATGGAACCGGATATGGACGCAGGGGAATCACAGTACCCGTTTCGCCACGCGGTACTGCTGAATCAGACACGGCGTATGCGCAGCGGTGAGATCGTCTATATCGACCACCCGCTACTGGGCGTACTTGTCACGATTACCCCACTGGCACCTGCCGAGGGCTAGCGCAAGAACGCCAGAAGCGCGAAGGTACTGAGGGCGCCTATCACGCGCCTTCGCAGTTTTTCAACAATTCGCTCAGTAGTTTTCGCACTACAGCCGCTTCGCTGGCCAGTATTTCACGCATCATCGCCAGTGTTAGCGGCAGGTCACCGAGCCCCGCCGCGGGATTCACCACCATGCATATTGATGCATAGGGCACATCTGCCTCCCTCGCCAACGCCGCTTCTGGCATGCCCGTCATGCCGACCACGTCGCAGCCATCACGTGCCAGGCGCTGAATTTCAGCGGCCGTCTCCAGGCGCGGTCCCTGTGTCACCCCGTGCACACCGCGGGCCTCGTGTGATATTTCGGCGGTCGTAGCGGCACTGAGCAGCGCTTCTCGCAGCGCTTTGTCGTAGGGTTCAGTAAAGTCGATATGCATGAGCGAGCCGTCCTCGCCTTCATCGAAGGTGTGTTCGCGCCCCCAGGTATAATCGATCACCTGATCCGGGATCAGGAGGCGGCCCGGCCTCATTGTCGGCGTGATACCGCCGACAGAATTAATAGCCACTACACCGGCAACACCCAGCGACTTGAGTGCCCAGATATTGGCGCGGTAGTTGATTCGGTGCGGAGGGATGGCGCCGGGGCTGCCATGGCGCTGCAGAAAGTACAGCGTGGTATCGCCCAGGCGTCCCTCCTGCACGGGCCGGGACGGCTGGCCAAAAGGTGTGTCGATACGGTGATCCCGAAGGACTTCCAGCCCCTCCAACTCGTCGATCCCTGTACCACCAATGATCGCGAGCGGCTTCATACGACATTCTCCCCTGTCATCACCAGCCTGCCGCCATTACCTGCTCGTGGTGCAGCCCGATCAGCAAAGCTGAGATGAAATTTCAGGTCGTTCAATACGTTCTCCTCGTTGTACTGCGCTGGTGGTATTTTCCCATGCGACAGGCGGGGTGAGTGACTAGCGCCCCCGACGCTGACGATATTGTATCGGAACAGTCAGATTACAGCTGCAGCGATTACGTTAGTTCCCGTCCGGTCAATCAAATTAGCGTCGTTTTTAGACGGAATGATTATGTTGGCAACCAATATGAAATAGCAAAGGCTATATAAAAGCCAGCGTTGACCGAAGTCAACTCTCGAAAGCAACTGCAAGCGTTTGATCTTTCATTAAAAACCAACGCAAGCATCAATTCAGTGCTGAAAAGTCAGTGCAGGCTAACCTAAAATGTGTCTGGTAGACATGTCAGTTCATCGTGATATGTTGGAGTTATTCAGCCAACGCTGGCAATGGGGGAACCAAATGAAAATGTTAAGCCCTGTGGTAGGTGCCTGGTACAAGGATGTACAAACGCAGGAGCTCTTTGAGGTTATAGACTGGGATCCCGGTAACTTCACGATAGAAACCCAGTATCTGGGTGGCGAGGTCTCCGAGTACGATCTTGATGCCTGGCGGGAGATGCATCTGGAACATGCCGAAGCGCCGGAAGACTGGCGCGCTGCGTTCGAACTGGATGACGATGATCTGGTAGACCCCGATTTACCGATGCACCCAGAAGACTGGGGCAACCCGATCAGTTCCATCGAGCCCGATGCTATGGTCGGCGTCGAGGACTACTAAATTCCCCCGCGATGCTGACCCCCGTCCTGTTCTGCAGCAGCGCAGATCGAGCCGTACGCAGAATGTAACGCGTAGTTGTTGTCTTTTGTAATACATTTAATTACCGTGCTTGCCATTGATACCAAACTGCTTCGATGGAGCAATGCCATGCCCGATACAGCGAAACGCGGCGCACGAAAACGTGGCCAGACCAAAGATCGCGTGCTGCAGGCGCGCATCCCGGAGCAACTCGATGAGGAGATTCGCGGTCGCGCTGAACAACTGGGCCTGTCTGTATCCACCATTGTCCGAAACGTACTGCTGAATACGTTCGATCTGGTCGAAGGCGTGGTCAGTGACAGTTCACAACTCGCTCGCGTACTGTCGGGCAACAAGGAGGCGCCTCATGCCGACGAGGTGGTGAGCGCCGCAACGGACGAAACCGCATCCCCGGATTCCGTGATCGGCTGGCAACAGGTCATATTGAATAAAAATGGTGTCTGTGAGCAGTGCAATACCATTTTGCACATCGGTGAAAACGCCGCAATGGGCGTACCCACCGGAGCGCGCCCACTGCTGCTGTGTCCGGGTTGTCTGACTGAACGCACCTCTCAAGCACCGGCACCCGCGCAGACAGCCAAACCGCGTGCAAAAAAGCGCAGTACGCCGTCGCCCGGGAGAGGAAAAAGCAGGCGCTGAAAGCCCTTGATAGAGGCCACATTGAGCGCCACTAGCAAACCAACGTGGCGCGCAGCCAGCTTACTCCACAGCCAATGAAGTGTCGGCTGCAGCGCTGGTTTTCGGCTTGCGGTGCAAGCGATCATCCAGCCCCCGCGACATCAGGTAGAACGCCGGGGTGAATATCAGGCCGAATACCGTGACGCCCAGCATGCCGGAGAAAACGGCTGTTCCCAGCGACGCCCGCATTTCATAGCCTGCGCCACTGGCCAGCATCAGTGGCACCACCCCGAGTATGAAAGCCACCGACGTCATAATGATGGGACGAAGGCGCAGCCGCGCCGCTTCTACGGCTGCGTCTACACGCGAAGCGCCTCGCTCCTCGGCCTGTCGCGCAAATTCGATAATCAGAATGGCATTTTTGGCCGCCAGGCCGATCAGGACGACAAAGCCAATCTGCACCAGGATGTTCATATCAAGGCCGCGAAGCATCACCCCGGTGAGCGACGCCAACAGCGACATGGGCACAATCAGTATGACCGCCAGTGGCAGTGTGAGGCTTTCGTACTGTGCCGCGAGCAGCAGGAAAACAAACACTACCGCCAGGGAAAAAGCGATGGCGGCGGTTCCGGATGCATTGCGTTCCTGCAGTGCCAGTTCTGTCCATTCAAAACTCATGCCGGGCGCCATCGTCTCATGCGCCAACGCTTCCACTGTATCCAGCGCATCACCGGTTGAAAAGCCCTCGACGACATTGCCCTGCACTGCCGCCGCGGGATAGAGATTGTAGCGTGCAACGCGGCTGGGGCCGGTGGTATCCCGGAAGGTCGCCACCGTGCCAATGGGCACCATATTGCCATCGCTGTTGCGCGTGCGCAGTCGGCCGATATCGGCCACGGATTTGCGGTACTCATCCTCAGCCTGGGCGGTGACCCGGAACGTGCGGCCAAATGCATTAAAATCGTTCACGTAGACCGACCCCAGATAGACTTCGAGCGTCGCAAACAGGTCCTCTACGTTCACGCCGAGCTGTTCTGCCTTTTCGCGATCAATATCGGTAAAGAGTTGTGGTGTTCTGGTATTGAAGGTTGTGAACACCGAGGTGGCAGCTTCAGAGTCGCTGGCAGCGGTAGCCAGTGCCTGCGCCTGCTCCTCAAGTGCATGAAAGCCCAGGCCAGCTCGGTCCTGTACATACCCCTTGAAGCCGCCGGCATTGCCGATGCCCTGCACTGAGGGCGGCGGAATCACCATCACACGCGCATCCTGATAGCGGCCAAACGACTGGCGCAGGTCATCCACGATACGATTGCGGTCAAACCCCTGCTTCACGCGCGGACCAATGTCCGACAGGGTAAAGAAGACGGTGGCGCTGTTGGAGGATGTCGTTCTCGTCGCACCGTTGAGCCCGGCAAATGCAGCGGCATGCTCGACATGTTCGTGGGCCAGGCCGTCGGCGATGACGCGATCCATCACGCGTTCGGTGCGCGTCAGTGAAGCCCCGGGGGGTAACTGTACAACGGTAATCAGGTAGTTCTGATCAACCGCGGGTACGAAGCCGCGCGAGACCTGGTTAAACTGGAAGCCGGCGAGTGCAATCAGCCCGACATAGACGACCATCATCGCCACGGTGATGCGCGCCAGCTTTCGCACCAGTGCCGCGTATTGGTTCGCGGTTGTATCGAAACCCGCGTTGAATCGACTGAATACTCTATCGAGAGGACGCTGCCATGCCTTTCTGCTGGCGCCTGAGTCCGCCGGTTTCAATAACAGGGCAGCCAGTGCGGGAGACAATGTCAGCGATACACCCGCTGAAATGATTGTGGCGGAGGCAATGGTGATCGCAAACTGCCGATAGAATTCGCCTGAAATGCCATCCAGAAATGCAGTGGGAATAAACACAGCCGAAAGCACCAGTGCAATCGCCACAAGCGCACTGCCGACTTCATCCATGGTCGCGTGCGCGGCATCTACCGGCGTTAAACCCTCATGGATCTTACGTTCGACGTTTTCGACCACGACAATGGCATCATCAACCACGATCCCGATTGCCAACACCAACCCGAACAGCGAGAGGTTGTTCAGGGAAAAACCGAAGGCCTGCATAACGGCAAACGTACCGACCAGCGAGATGGGAATGGCCAGAATCGGTATCAGCGAGGCGCGTACGCTCTGCAGGAACACGAACACAACCAGGGCCACGAGGATAATGGCTTCAAAAATGGTCTTCTCCACTTCATCGATGGTTTCAGCCACGAATTTTGTGGGATTCCAGATAACGGTGTATGCCAGACCTTCAGGAAAATCCTGAGACATCGCATCCAGCGTGTCGAGCAGCCTGTCGGCTGTTTCGAGTGCATTGGAGCCCGGTCGCTGTGTAATCCTCATCCCCAGTGCCGGGAATTGATCCAGCTTGGCGTTGGTATTGTAATCGCGAGCCCCGAGTTCAACGCGGGCAACATCCCGCAAGCGGACTTTGCGACCGCCCTCCCCCGTTTTGATGACAATGTTTTCAAACGCCTCGCGCTCAGTGAAGCGTCCCAGCGTCTGAACACTGATTTCGAAAGCGCCCTGGGTATTGCTCGGTGGAGCATCCAGCACACCGCCGGCCACCTCGACATTATTCCGGCGCAGTGCGTCGACTATATCGCTGCCGGTCAAACCGAGACTTGCCGTGCGCTCCGGATCGATCCAGACGCGCATGGACAGTTCGCGAAAGCCAAACGAAAGTATCTGGCCAATCCCCTCAATGCGCTGCAGGCGATCGCGCATCTGCAGGCGCATATAATTGGAGATGTAGAGCTGATCGCGACTTTCATCCGGTGAGTACAGATGCACCACCATCAGTGCCTCGGGGTTGGATTTCACCGTCGATACACCCAGTCGCCTGACCGCCTCTGGCAGGCGTGGCTCGGCCAGTGCCACACGGTTCTGCACTAACACCTGCGCAGTGTCCAGGTCTGTACCGGGCTGAAAAGTCACAGTAATTGTCGCCGTTCCAGCGGCAGTCGACTCGGAGTTGATGTACAACATACCCTCGACGCCGTTTATCTCCTCCTCGATGGTGGCGGCGACCGTTTCACTGATGGTTTCTGCCGATGCACCCGGATAGGAGGCACTGACCTGAATTGTGGGCGGTGCTATATCCGGGTATTGACCGACCGGCAGCCCCGTATAGGCAATCGCCCCGATAAGGACAACAAGTACCCAGATAACGCTCGCGAAGATCGGTCTGCGAATAAAAAAGTGTGTAAATTGCATGCCCCTGCTCCTGATACTGTGTCAATTCAGCGCAGTGTCAGCAGCGCGGAGGGTTCGGCGGGAATGGGCACGACGGGCATACGCTCTCGCACAAATTGCGTACCACCTATAATCACGCGATCCTCAGCTACGAGGCCCGAGCGCACGATACGCTGACCGTCCTTTTCCGGCCCCAGTTCTATTGCGCGGCGCTCGGCAATATCATCGGTGTTTACCACCCATACGAACTTTTCCGTCTGGTCTGTTTGCACGGCTGTATCCGGAATCAACACGACATCGTGCTTGTCCGAACCCAGCAACTGCAAGCGCCCAAACATGCCCGGCGAAAAAAGATCATCGGGATTTTTCAGCGTCGCCCGCCCGCGCATTGTGCCGGTGGAGCGATCCAGTTGATTGTCGACAAAGGTCAGCTGGCCTTCGTGCAGATAATCCTCTTCATCCATCAGCTTCACCCTGACCGGATGCTGGGCATAGCGCCCACTGACCCGGCTGCCCTGCTGTGCCAGGCGAAGATACTTGAGGTAGTCCGCTTCACTGGCCGTGAATTCGAAATAGATCGGATCGGTAGACACTTGCGTGGTCAGCAATGTGCCTCCATCAGCACCGCCGACAATCAGGTTCCCAACGCTGACGAAATTATCTGACACCCGACCGGTGATGGGCGCACGCACTTCGGTAAATTCCAGATCGAGTTCCGCCTGGATGACGCGAGCCTGAGCGGCTGCGCGATCGGCGGCCGCTTGCAATACTGCCTGCTCTCGCTTGTCGCCTTCTTCCTGACTCAACGCGCGCTGCTGAACCAACTGTTTACCCCGCTCCGCCTCGGATTTTGCATAGCGATAGGCCGCCGTAGCGTGGTCCAGTTCGGCATTCGCGGCCGCCAGTTCTGCGGCGAACGGGCGCGGGTCGATACGGAACAATAGCTCGCCTGCTTCGACGATTTCACCCGAGTTGAATGCAACCTCGGTAAGATAACCCGATACACGGGCGCGCACCTCGACATCATCGACGGCTTCAAAACGCCCGGTGTATTCGTCCCACTCAACGATTTTCTCAATCGTAGGATTAGCCACAGTCACTGGCTGCTCAGCTTGTTCAGCCTTTTCAGCGGCCATGACAGGCGCGCTGTGCAATCGGTCAAACAACAGGAAGCCCAGCCCAGTCACAACAACGGTTCCCGTGAAGATGGACGTCGTGAGGGATTTGCGTAGCCGACGAGTCATGATGTGCTCTCCAGGAAAGAATCGCTCTCGCGCCCGGGCAGACAAGCTGTTGGACGGAGTGTAGGTTTGTACTGTTCGGTACAGACTACTAATATTAGAACGATCAGTCAAGAAATTTGGAAACGGCGTTGTTGCCCCCTCTTGCGCAGAATCGCTATTTATTTGAGTATAAATGATGAATGTTGCAGAATTATGCCAATGAGTACGCCAGAAACCATTTGTACCGTATGGTTTATACATGCTATATTTCGGCTATCTAAAGATAACAGAGAGGCGCCGCCAAGATGCCCTGGGAAAAATCGTTCGACGAAGAAGCTACACTGGAAAAAGCCATGCACGTTTTCTGGGAGAAAGGTTTCGATTCGGCCTCTATCGCTGACCTTCTCGATGGCACCGGTATCAATCGAGGCAGCCTGTACAATGCGTTCGGCGGCAAACAGGAGTTATTTGTCAGAACACTGCTGAAGTACGATCAGGACAAGCGTCGAAAGGCACTGGCAGACCTTGAAGCGCTGGATGACCCGCAGCGGGCCATCGGCGAATTTTTCGACAATATGGTCGTCGCAACAGTCGACGACCCGAAGCGCAAAGGCTGTTTCCTGTTCAATACCGTGTTGGAATGCCCATCACACGAACCACAAGTTAACGACATTGTCGCCAATGGGCTGAGAGAGATTGAAGCCTTCTTCTGCCGCTGTATTGAAGTCGCCCAGATACGCGGAGACATTCCCTCCAGTGTGAATCCCAGGGCCAAAGCCAAAGCGCTACTGGCGCTGGCACTGGCAATCCGGGTGCTCGGGCGCAGCCCGTACTGCAATGAAGGCCTGCAGACCATCGCCGATGAGGCGAAGTCATTGATTGCGGGCCGTTGAGAGACTGGCCAGATGCCCGCGCTGATTGCGGGCGTATCAAAGGCCGCGCCCGGCAACGCTCAACGCGCTATACGATGCCGGAACCGGCATTGCCGAGCGGCGGTCGCGCATCCGCCAAACCAGCCTTGTAATTCCCTGTGCGGTAACAGCCGATGGGATCGATCGCCCCGCCCGCTTCCATACGCGCCATTGCCAGTATCGGACTGACGTCAGTGTTGTAGGCTTGCTTCAGTGTATTACTGGCCATCAGTGCATCATTGTCGTGCTGGAAGCCGTACAGCGCTTCACGGTCTATCAGCAGTGCCTTGACGTAGTTCCGCTGCACCTCAACCGCAGAGTTGATCAGGCTCTCAATCGGGTCTGTGACATTGTGTGACTGATCCAGTAAGTAGGCCGGATCAAAACCCTCGGCGCGGTTGTGTTCGGCGTCCACCAACTCATTGAACACCAGAAACAATTGGTAGGGATTGATCGAGCCGCTGTCGAGGTCGTCGTCGCCGTATTTGCTGTCGTTGAAGTGAAAGCCAGCCAGTTTTTTAAACTGGATCAATCGCGACACAATCATTTCGATATTGACGTTGGGTGCGTGGTGACCGAGATCTACCAGAGAGCGCGCCTTGTCGCCCAGCTCCATGGCGCACAGTATATTCGTCCCCCAATCCTGGATCACCGTGGCGTAAAAGGCAGGCTCAAACATTTTGTGTTCCAGAAACATCAACCAGTCTTCGGGCAGCGCCTTGTAGACTGTAGCGGCACTATCGAGGTAGCGCTCCAGCGCTCGGGAGAAGTGCTGCTGTCCGGGGAAATTGGCGCCGTCACCCACCCACACTGTCAGGGATTTACTACCCAGAATCTTACCCCATTCAATGCAGTCGATGTTGTGTTGCACCGCCTGTTCTCGCACCTCGGCATCGGTGTGAGTCAGACTGCCGAATCGATAGCTGAGAGCCTGCCCGGCCTGATCCTGAAACGTGTTGGAATTGACGGCGTCAAAGGCGAGACCGAGTTCATCGCCATAATCTCTCACCGCCTGCATATCCTCCACAGCATCCCAGGGAAAGTGCGGGGAGACTGAGGGCGTCACCTGGCAAAGCTGCTGTATCACCGCGCAGTCCTCGAGTTTTTCAAAAATATTGCGCGGCTCGGCGATGCCGGGAAAACGTGCAAAACGCGTGCCGCCCGTACCGACGCCCCAACTGGGTATCGCCACGGCAAAGGTTCTCGCCTTCTCCTTGATGGCGTCTATTTCGATACCGCGCCGGGCCAGCGAATTGCCCAGTGCCTGGTAATCCTCGGTCAGCGCGGCGGACGCCGCTGCATTGTGTGAGGCGATACATTCCGTGCTGAAGGGGGTTTTCATTATTGGTTTTCCTTATCGAGTAAATGAGGGAGCGTGTCCGGCATCGACGTTGATGATATTGCCGGTCGATTTCCCCGAGGCGTCCTCATTGGCCAGAAAATACACCGCTTCGGCGATATCTTCAGGAAATACGTTGCGCTTGAGCAGCGAACGCTGCCGGTAGTGTTCTTCGAGATCATCTTCCGACAGGTTATAGGCGGCCGCGCGTTCTTCCTTCCACTTGCCACTCCATATTTTGGAGCCGCGCAGCACCGCATCGGGGTTCACCGTATTACAGCGGATGCCCAGCGGTGCGCCTTCCAGTGCAACACTGCGGGCGAGCTGAATTTCCGCTGCCTTCGCTGTGCAGTACGCAGAGGCATTGGCGCTTGCAACCAGACCATTCTTGGAAGCGATAAAAATCATCGCGCCGCCGATACTCTGGCGCTTCATCACCTTGAAAGCCTCGCGACTGACCAGGAAGTAGCCGGTCGACAATATGTTCATGTTTTTGTTCCACAGGGCCAGGCTGGTGTCCTCCAGCGGCGCCGCACTGGCGATACCGGCATTGGATACCAGAATATCCAGACCGCCGAAGACACCACTGGTGTGCATAAAGGCTGCGCAGACAGAGGTTTCATCGGTCACATCACAGAGCGTGCCGGCGATGGCGTCGCTGCCAAACTCGTCCCGCAACTCGCTGACGGCGTGTTCAAGTGCAGCGCTGTCGATATCCGCCAACATCACACAGGCACCCTCCCGCGCCAGCCGCACCGCAGTGGCCTTGCCGATACCGCCAGCGCCTCCGGTGATAAACGCAATATGCCCGGCCAGTGACCTCGGTGCAGGCATGCGCTGTAACTTGGCCTCTTCCAGCAGCCAGTATTCGATATCGAACGCCTCCTGCTCGGGCAACGCCCTGTAGTCACTAACACCGTTGGCCTCGCGCATCACATTGACGGCATTGATATAAAACTCACCGGCGATGCGCGCAGTGGCTTTGTCCCTGGCGAAGGTGACCATGCCCACACCCGGGATCAGGTACACCACCGCGTTGGGATCGCGCATGGCCGGGCTATCGGAGCGTCTGCAGCGTTCATAGTAAGCCGCATACATATCCCTGTAGGCACTGAGCTGGTCATCCAGCCCCGCCAGAGAACGCTCCAGTTCCGCAGAGACGTCATCGGCAGCAGCGCGCGGGTCAAAATCAACTACCAGCGGGCGGATTTTCGTGCGCAGGAAATGATCGGGACAGGACGTGCCCAACGCAGCCAGTGACGCAAGGTCGGTACTGTTGACGAATTCCAGCAGTGGGGCACTGTCATCAAAATGACCCAGCTTCAACTGATCTCGACTGATCTTCCCGCGCAATACCGGCATCAGTGTGCGCGCAATAAGCTGCCGCTGCTCCTGTGACAGTGACTGCTCGTAGCGGGGACCGCCGAAGACCGGTTTCTGGTTATTGACGGCGAGCCAGTCTGCGGCGCGCTGGATGACGTCCAGGGTATTGTGGTAGCAGGCGGCTGCCGTGTCCCCCCATGTGAACAGCCCGTGTCCTTCCAGAAGAATCCCCTTGAGCGAGGGGTTCTCCCTGGCCAGTGCTTCCAGTTTCAGTCCCAGATCAAATCCCGGACGCTGCCAGGGCAGCCAGCCCATATCCCCGCCCCAGACAGTCTCAGTCAACGCCTGGCTGTTCACCGTGCTGGCGATGGCTATCACCGCATCGGGGTGCATGTGATCGACATGCGCGTGCGGTATATAGGCGTGCAGGGGTGTATCGATGGACGCAGCGCGCGGGTTGAGGTTAAACGTGCAGTGCGGCAGGTAGCCGACCATCTGGTCTTCACGCTCCAGCCCCTGATACAGATTTTTCAACTGCTCCAGTTTATCCAGATACAGTGTGGAAAAGCCCCCCAGATTCATGGAGCCGAGGTCTCCGCCCGAGCCCTTGACCCACAATACGGTGACCGGCTCACCGTGCAGCGGATCGGTCTGCTGTATTTTTGCGGACGTATTCCCGCCACCGTAATTGGTGATCCGGAGGTCCCCACCCAACAGATTGGAACGGTAGAGCAGCAACTCGGGCTCTGACAGGTCGGCGGCGTACTGGTCATCCCAGCGGTTCTCGAGGGTATTTGTCATTGTTTACGGAGTCATCCTGAGTGATCGCAGACTGTATGACGCGAGAGTATACCGCCCAATCAGTCATAATCAATCATATTATTGCAATACCAATCATATGGCTGTAGCATCCTGCGCGATATGCATAACAGTGGACGACCATGCTGGAAGCACAGCGACACAGCCTGATTCTCGACCTGCTGGATGAACAGCACGTCGTGACCGTGCGGGAGTTAACGGGCGTACTGAATGCGTCAGAGGCCACCATCCGGCGCGACCTGAATAAGCTCGATGAACGCGGTGTACTGCTGAAAGTACACGGTGGTGCAGAGAGCAAACGCCGCACAGTGTCCATGCTGCGGCCGCACCTGAAAGGCTCGGCGTTTCTGGCCAATGTGGAAAAACACGCCGACAGGAAGCGGGCGATCGCCAGTAAAGCCGTCGAACTGTGCACCGACGGTGATTCCATCATTATCAATGGTGGCAGCTCGACCTATATGATGACCGAGTTCCTGACGCAGCGACACCTGAACATTCTGACCAACTCTGTGCCGCTGGCACTGGAATTGCTCAACACCAGTGAAAACCGCGTGACGCTGCCGGGCGGAGAACTCTACCGCAAGCAGAACATTGTACTCAGTGCGTTTGACAACGATATTATCGATCACTATCACGGTACGTTGATGTTTATGGGGACACCGGGCATCGGTGAGTTTGGCGTCATGGAATCCGATCCGCTCATCGTCCGCGCAGAACTGAAGTTGATGAAACGGGCAGACAAGCTGGTGGTGCTGGCGGACAGCAGTAAAATCAATGCGCGCAGTCATATGATCGCCTGTCCGCTCAGTGAAGTGGACATCCTGATCACAGACAGCGGTATCAATAAAAAAGATCGAAACCTGTTTGAGCGCGCCGGCGTGCAGGTCATCGTTGTATAACAATAATCCTAAATGGGAGGTTTCATGGCGGAAGTTTCGGGGCTGGCCGAGGGCAGCGCACCACAGGGTATATTGACACCCACTTCGGGCGAGTTTGATCGCACCCCGGTCTCGCCGGACAGAATGTTGTCCGCCAGGCATTTTGCCGCCAGCTATGCCGGCGAACACGTAGCCGGAACTGAATTTGTGATAGGCGCGATGTTTGTCGCCTGGGGCGTCTCCACCAGTGAAGTGATCGGCGGCTTGATTCTCGGCAACCTGCTTGCGGTATTGAGCTGGGCATTAGTCTGCGCGCCCATTGCAACCGACACACGCCTCACCCTCTACGCCTATCTGGAAAAAATTGCCGGGCCTGGGATGATCCGGTTCTACAGCGTTATCAATGGCATCTTTTTCTG
>TARA_R110002049_G_scaffold73329_25_pt1 | contig 13903 bp, 10 predicted proteins | sample TARA_R110002049 | Tara Oceans TARA_R110002049 (sample SAMEA4396941) | marine metagenome | biome: Polar Biome; feature: [SRF] surface water layer (ENVO:00010504); material: water (ENVO:00002006), including particulate matter (ENVO:01000060) such as... | depth 5 m | reverse complement strand
AAGGGGTGGCCCGGTGCAGGCTTAGGAAGCCTGCCAACCGGGCCATCTGGATAATGCCAATGAACTGGAAAGCCGGCACACGATGAATATCTGGAAGAAACCCGTGGACTTAACGGTACTTAACGCCGCGGCGCAGGGATGCGCGAGTGACGTGCTCGGCATCCGGATCACGGAGATCGGCGAGGATTTTGTCCGCGGAGATCTTCAGGTCGAGCCGCGTACGCAACAACCTTACGGTTTGCTGCACGGCGGTGTCTCTTGCGTCCTCGCGGAAACACTCGGTTCGGTCGGCGGCCTGCTTGCCTGTGACGAAGGTTTCGGTGTCGTCGGCGTGGATATCAGTGCGACGCATATGAACGGTGTTCGCAGTGGGAACATCATCGGGACGGCCCGCCCGCTGAAGCTCGGGCGTCGGATGCAATTCTGGACTATCGATATCGTAGACGAAGGCGGCCGGCCCATTTGCGCCGCGCACCTGTCCACGGCCGTCGTACCGGAGCCCGATGGCACCTCACGTCTGGCTGGTAGGGCCAGCAAGACGAGTCGCAACTACGGCGTGAACAGTGGATCGATCGAATGAACCACAGCGACAGCGCCGCATGGCCGCCGGCACTCAGAGTCTAGCGACGGAATTGAAACCTATACGCCGACAAGGAGATGGAACTCCAAGTCAGCCGTGCGGACCTGCGCAACATCATCGTATTTTTATCCGCCACTCCGCTGGCCGGTTGGCCCGTTCGGTGCGTTGATCGGAGTTTCGAGCCTGCTGGTCCGAGGGTGGACCGTGCATTCAGGGCGCCGAACAGGCAAATGATGTTCGATTTGGCAGACTGGCCCGGCCGCCTGCCGCGTCACTACCAGTGCGAAGCGCTGTAGTGACGCGGCGCTCTGACCCAGCAGTGGCGCGGGATCTGGCCGATTTCCACGAGTTCCCGGCGAGTGATACAGCCATCTACGCGCATCAGGCGCTCTGACAACAGCCAGCGAGTGCTGTATCCGGGTACTCGCTGTCGATCGTTGCATTGCTCGGCGAGATGCGGGAAAAGTGGGGCAGACTTCTTGCCCCGCTTTTCGCTAGCCTGTCCGGCCAACGGGCGATAGACTCTGCTCCATCAACGCGAAAATACATTGATTCAGCACTTGCATTAACACCGTCGTCGTTGCGGTATACCAACGACACCCGCTCCGAATTTGATCGGAGCACCAAAGCGCTGAAAGGGATTGTGAAAACCAGCGCGCGGCCAGAGCCGGCGATCCCCTCTTCCTACCCAACGCGGTCGGCGTCGTTTGTCGACTCACCGCGCCCCTGACCCAGCACGGATAACCGTGTGCGGGTCATTCTACGCATTGCGCCAATCACTGGCGCAACTCTTCAGGCAACGCCAATCGGTCGATGGCGTCGTTGCTGCCGATACGTCGAACGCGTGACGCAGCCATCGAAACCGTCAACGCCCATTGTTGCCACTCAGCCCGTCTTTGTAATCGCGCCCCGACGCAACACGAAGACGGGCCTCTTGAATCCGGCGCAAGTCTGCACCCCAACCGGCTCTGATCGCGCCAAGGCACGGTCACCCGGGCTGGGTGCGTTGTCTGGCAACCCAGATTGATGCGCCCGTGCGCCTTTCATTAACCCAACAGATAAAGGAGGTAGATATCCACTCAAAAAAGCAACTGCCCGAGAGGGCAACTGGTAGTCGCCGACGGCACTCGAAAGAGGGCTCCGCCGAACCGGATCACGGCTTCAGGCCGTAAGGGACTGGTGTCCCTGGACCTTATCCGATTCTGAATCGGACCTCGTTTGCTCAACAGGCGGCGAGGTGGTCATCAAAACTAACCGAATGAGATACGCACCATCAAGGACCTGAACTACCAGTTAATGAGGCTCTGCCGGGATAACCGCGACGGAAGCTACTCCACTCAGGCGACACGATCGAGGATTCTCGATCTCATCGCCAACCAGTTGCACGAGCTGGGTTACAAACACATGCAGGCGAAATCGCTAAAGCCAAAACATATCGATGCGCTCGTCTCGTTGTGGAAAGACCAGAGCATCGGCGTCGGCACGTTCAAGAATCGACTATCGGCGCTCCGATGGTGGGCGAATAAGGTCGGCAAGGCCGACATTATTGCCAAGGACAACAACGCCTACGACATCGGCAATCGCCGCTACGTTGGCGAGGCATCGAGAGCCCAGAGGCTCGACGACAAGCGACTAGAAAATGTCTCGGACGCGTACGTTCGCCTGAGCCTCCGACTGCAATCTGCCTTTGGCCTGCGCCGCGAGGAAGCCATCAAGTTCTCACCCAACTACGCGATCAAAGGCAATCACATCAAGCTCAAAGCCAGCTGGACCAAGGGCGGCCGTGCCCGAACCGTGCCGATCCGGAACGACGAACAACGGCGACTCCTGGAGGATGTCAGGCAACTCGCCAGGGGCAGCGCGTTGATCCCGCCCGAACGCAACTACGTGGAACAGCGCAATCGCTACGACCGCCAAGTCCGTACGGCAGGGATCAAGAACCCCCACGGCCTTCGACACGCCTATGCCCAGCGGCGCTACGAAGAACTGACGGGCTGGAAGGCACCGCTCGCCGGTGGCCCGGCGACGAAATCCCTTAACTCCGATCAACGCGCGCTTGATAAGGGCGCGCGCGAGACGATTTCTCGAGAGCTGGGCCACGACCGCACATCGATCACTCGAACTTACCTTGGGAAGTAGACGCATGAATTACCTTACGACACTTGAAAGGATTTTCTGTAGCAGCACCACAAGCTTTGCGCGAGCCTTTGGGCATCATGGCCGAACTTGATGACCCCGTACCCCTTCCCGGCATTGAGCCGCGCTGCCTCTCCCGTGAGCAGGCGGCGTGCTATCTCGGTATCGGCAGAACCTTGCTCAGGCGTATCGGTCCACCGCCGGTTCGCCTCGGACGGCGGCTCGTTTACGACCGGGTTGACCTCGACCGCTGGCTGGATGACTATAAGTCCCGAGGGCGGGCCATAAAGGAGGATTTATGGCCCGAGAAAAAGGACTCTACAGAAGGAAAGATTCGCCGTACTGGTGGATCGACGTTGTCCTCCCGGACGGACGCCGAGTATGCCAAAGCACTCGACTTGCCGTCTTAAAGGACGCTGAAGAGTATCTGATACGCCTCAAAGCGGACGCCGTGGAGGCGGCCCGGACCGGGATACCGGCCGAGCACAACTGGCAGCAAGCGGTGCTGCGTTATCTCGAAGACAATGCCGAGAAGCGGAGTCTCAGAGACGACAAGGACCATCTCGCCAAGCTCGATCCGTATCTCCGGGGATGCCGGCTGAAGGACATCAACATGAATGTCCTGAGGCCGTTCATCCAGGATCGAAAGAAGGTCGACGGTGTCAAGAACGCCACCGTCAACCGCGCACTCGAAATCGTCCGGCGCATTCTCTACCTGGCGCGCGACGAGTGGGAATGGATCACACGGATTCCAAAGATCCGAATGTTGAAAGAGCCCAAACGCCGCGTCCGTTTTCTCAAGAAGGAGGAAGCGGATCGACTGCTGGAGGAACTGCCCGCGCACTTGGCCCCTGTGGTGCGATTTGCGCTGGCAACCGGCTGCAGGATGCGAGAAATCCTGCAGATGGAATGGGACCGGGTCGACTTCGATCGGCGTGTGGCCTGGCTGGACCCAGGCACCACCAAGACCGGAGATGGCCGCGGGATTCCCCTGAACCGGGATGCCCTACTGGCATTGAAGGCCACCCACGGCCAACACGAACAGTGGTGTTTCACGTATCAGGGGAGGTGCATGGATGCGGTGGGCTCTGCCTGGAAACGGGCGCTCAAGCGTGCCGGGATCGAGAACTTCAGGTTCCACGATCTTCGGCACAGCTGGGCGAGTTGGCACGTCATGGCCGGCACCGGTTTGCAGGAGCTCATGGAGTTGGGCGGTTGGAAGTCGTACGAGATGGTACTCCGGTACGCGCACCTGGCACCGGAGCATTTATCGAATGCGGCGTCTCGAATCGAACGGGAGCTGGAAATCGTAGAGAACAACTCTACGATTTCTCTACGTTGATAAAAAAGAAGGGCTCACCGAAACCGGCAAACCCTTGATTTTATTGGCGCGCCCGGAGAGATTCGAACTCCCGACCGCCTGGTTCGTAGCCAGGTACTCTATCCAGCTGAGCTACGGGCGCATTGTTTCGTCTTTAAATCTGGCGGAGAGAGAGGGATTCGAACCCTCGAAGGGCTTTTAACCCTTACTCCCTTAGCAGGGGAGCGCTTTCGACCACTCAGCCATCTCTCCGAACTTCAAACTGATTGTTCGCTTGCCCCTGAAAAGAAGCTGGCCCTGTTCTGCTGATTCGCCCTAGGGCTCGTCGGCGCCAATCGACGCGCACTGCACAACGCCACGTGCCGACTGGGGGGCGCACATAGTACTGTCAGGCTTACCCAAGGTAAACCCCAAACGACTTAAATTGAGCCATTATTCTGCGTTTTTGTCGCCGCCGGAGTCGGCAGCCTGTTCACTCTGAATCCGCTCGAATATCTCCTCGCGATGCACAGCCACTTCTTTCGGCGCATTAATGCCGATACGCACTTGGTTTCCTTTCACTCCCAAGACGGTGATCGTTACTTCGCTCCCGATCATCACCGTCTCACCAGCGCGCCGTGTCAGTATCAACATGACATTATTCTCCATCCCTGCAGGGCTCCTGCCCTGTTCTTTTTTTACGCTTGGTACTTCCTAAACTATTGGAATACTAGCTGATTTTCTTCCGGGATGTACAAGTAACGTCGAACATGGTCCGACTGGTCAGTTTCGATCGATTTAACAATAAGCAAGACCGCTGCATTAAGCGAGTTGTTCGGCCACCCACCCGGGAACGGACGCCAAAGCCGCATCGAGCGCCGCAGGGTCACTGCCCCCCGCCTGCGCAAAATCCGGCCGTCCGCCACCTTTGCCACCGACCTGCTCAGCGACTGGTTTGACGACATCACCGGCCTTGATTTGCCCAATCAGGTCTTTCGTCACCCCCGCCGCCAGTCTCACTTTGCCGTCTTCTACTGAACCGAGCACAACAATCCCGCTTTGCAGTTTGTCCTTGAGCCGGTCGACCGCATCGCGCAGAGTCTTGGCATCAGCACCGTCCATTCGCGTGGCGAGCACTTTGATACCGGAAACTTCCTGCATATCTGCGGAGTGATCGGTCGCCTTGCCTGTCGCCAATGCCTGTTTTGCTGCAGCCAGTTCTTTCTCCAGCTCTTTACTGCGCTTGAGCAGCTGCTCGACTTTCGCCGTTGCCTGTTCCGGCTGACTGCGAAGCAGACCGGCGACCTCGCTCAAGCGCTGCTGGTTGGCATCGATCCACTCCAACGCAGCTTTACCAGTGACGGCTTCGATGCGCCGAATACCCGAAGCGACGCCACCCTCTGACAAAATCTTGAACACACCGATATCGCCCGTTCGTTCAACGTGTGTGCCGCCACACAATTCCACGGAAAAATCTCCGAAGCGCAGCACGCGAACTTCGTCGCCGTACTTTTCGCCAAACAAGGCCATTGCACCGGATGCCATGGCATCGTCGTAGCTCATTAATTTTGTGTCGGCTGGGCGATTTGCACGAATTTCATCGTTGACCAGATTCTCGATTTCGTCGAGTTGCTCGCGTGCAACGCCTTCGTAATGCGAGAAATCGAAACGCAATTTATCCGGCGCGACCAGTGAACCCTTCTGCGTTACATGCTCGCCAAGTACAGTTCTAAGTGCGGCATGCATCAAATGGGTTGCTGAGTGATTCAGGCGAATGGCCTGACGCCGATCTGCGTCGACAATGGCTTCGACCTTGTCGCCAGTCTTGAAGACGCCACCTTCGACTGCACCGAAATGCACGTTAGCTTTGCCACTCTTCTGCGTGTCGTCCACGCGGAACAACTTGCCAGATTCGGCCAGGATGCCGCTATCGCCAACCTGTCCGCCGCTTTCCGCGTAGAACGGTGTGGATGACAAAACAACCGCGCCTACTTCACCTTCGGCCAGTTGCTCAACGGCTTTATTGTCTTTGTAGATCGCGACTATCTCGGCGACTTCATCGGTCCCGTCATAGCCCGAAAAGCCGGTTTCAATGTCGCTTTTCATCGCGTCGCTGTCTGCCGCGCTAAACTTACTCGCCGCGCGTGCACGTTCACGCTGCGCTTGCATAGCCGCATCGAATCCAGCCTGGTCCAGTGCCAGACCGCGTTCACGCGCAATATCCGCTGTCAGGTCAACCGGAAATCCATACGTGTCATACAGCTTGAAGACAATCTCACCGGGAATCTCTTTGCTGTCGAGACCACTGATCGCCTCATCAAGAATCTCCATACCCTGGTCGAGCGTTTCCGCGAAACGGCGACCTTCCTTTTCCAGTACTTTTTCGACGTGCGCCTGGGCGCTGGCGAGTTCCGGGTAGGCGTCGCCCATCTCTTTGACCAGTGGCGCAACCAGTTTGTGGAAGAAAAGCCCTTCATAACCAAGCTTCTTGCCGTGGCGGATGGCACGGCGAATGATACGGCGCAACACATAGCCGCGCCCTTCGTTACCGGGTAACACGCCATCCACGACGAGGAATGAACAAGCGCGAATGTGATCGGCAATGACGTTCAAAGAGCTGTCGCCGTTATTCTCAACGCCAAGCGTGTCAGCAACCGCCCGAATCAGGTTGGCAAACAGATCAATCTCGTAATTGCTGTGCACACCCTGCATCACAGCTGCAATACGTTCCAGGCCCATTCCTGTATCAACGGAAGGCTTGGGCAACGGCGTCATATCACCGTTGGCCGCGCGATCGAATTGCATGAAGACAAGGTTCCAGATTTCGATATAGCGATCGCCATCTTCATCGGGCGAGCCTGGTGGACCCCCGGGCACGTCCGGCCCGTGGTCATAGAAAATTTCTGAACAGGGACCGCAGGGGCCGGTGTCGCCCATGGCCCAAAAATTGTCTTTCGCGCCAAGCCGTGAAAACCGGCTCGGGTCGATCTTCATCTCCTTTAGCCAGATGTCTGCCGCTTCGTCGTCATCCTCGTAAACAGTCACCCACAGTTTTTCTGCCGGAAGCCCGAGCGTGCCTGTCAAAAACTCCCAGGCATAGGCGGTCGCTTCACGCTTGAAGTAGTCGCCGAAGCTGAAGTTGCCCAGCATCTCGAAGAATGTGTGATGACGGGCCGTGTAGCCAACGTTCTCGAGGTCATTGTGTTTGCCGCCTGCGCGAACACAACGTTGTGAAGTCGTGGCACGCTTGTAGCTGCGCTTGTCCTCACCCAGAAATACGTCCTTGAACTGCACCATGCCCGCGTTCGTAAACAACAGGGTTGGGTCGTTACCGGGTACGAGCGGAGAGCTCGCGACTACCTCGTGGCCACGCTCACGGAAAAATTCCAGGAACGCGTGGCGCAGCTCGTTGCTCGTCATGAATGTCATCGGTGAATTATCAGGTTGGTGAGATGGACTACAAGAGGGCAAGTGTACGGGACTTGGCCCAAGGGATTAAGCCTCGCAAGGCAATATTATTCGGCCTGCCTAGTCTTCGGCATTGCCAAAAGCGGCCTGCACCTGCTCGCTTTCGAAGCCCCGGTATTGCAGGAAACGCATCTGACGGGCCTTTTCCTTGAAATCCCCGGGCTCGTCCGTGCCAAACTTTCGGCGGCGTGCAGCGGTAGCCAGCGCAAACCAGTCCGCATCGGCCTCGTTGAGCATTTCGCTGACCAGCCCATCACTGAGCCCGCGTTGGCCGAGGTCAGCCCGAATGCGGGCCGGACCCTTTCCCTGGTTAATCCGCGACTGGATGAATGACTCGACAAAGCGACGATCGCTTTGCAGGCCCTCCTCAAATAACTTATCGACGGCATCTTCACTCACAGCCGAATCGAATCCGGCTTTGCTCATCTTCTGCACGAGTTCGGAACGTGAGTGCTCCCGCCGTGCCAGGTAGTCCATCGCTTTCTTACGCGCTTCGAGTGGGCTCGAAAAACGATCGACCTCGTCCGGACGGACGAGGTCGTTGATCATTTCATGGGTTGCCGATCGTTCGGCCACTTACGCCTCGGCGGCGGCTTCTTTGTCGTCCGAGTCGGCGTCTGCCGCAGCCGTCGTATCCGGAAGCAACGTTGCCCTTATGCGAGCTTCAATTTCTTCGGACATGGCAGGATTGGCTTTCAAATACTCACGCACGTTTTCCTTGCCCTGACCAATACGGTCATCGCCATAGCTGTACCAGGAACCCGCTTTGTCCACGATGCCGTTTGCAACGCCCAAATCGATGATTTCCCCTTCGCGTGAGATACCCTCACCATAAAGAATCTCGAACTCGGCCTGCTTAAACGGTGGTGCGACCTTGTTCTTGACCACTTTGACGCGCGTCTGGTTGCCGATTACTTCGTCGCCTTTCTTGATGGCACCAATCCGGCGAATATCGAGCCGGACCGACGAATAGAACTTTAGTGCGTTGCCACCCGTGGTCGTTTCAGGGCTGCCAAACATGACACCAATCTTCATCCGGATCTGGTTAATGAAGATCACCATCGCATTTGAGCGCTTGATGTTGCCGGTAAGCTTCCTGAGCGCCTGCGACATGAGCCGCGCCTGCAGCCCCATGTGCGAGTCGCCCATTTCACCTTCGATTTCGGCTTTTGGCGTCAAGGCCGCGACCGAATCGACGACGATGACGTCGACAGCACCCGAACGCACAAGCATGTCGGTAATTTCGAGAGCCTGTTCGCCTGTATCCGGCTGCGACACCAGCAACTCGTCGACATTCACGCCCAGCTTCTGTGCATAGTTTGGATCCAGTGCATGCTCAGCATCGACAAAAGCCGCCGTGCCGCCCTTTTTCTGGCATTCCGCGATAACCTGCAACGTCAGCGTTGTCTTGCCCGAAGACTCAGGGCCGTAAATTTCGATGACCCGGCCTTTCGGCACGCCACCGATACCCAGGGCCACGTCCAGACCGATTGAACCTGTCGAGACAGCTTCAATATCACGCGTTGCCGTGCCATCGCCCATCCGCATGACCGACCCTTTGCCAAACTGCTTCTCAATTTGCCCGAGGGCCGCCGCGAGTGCTTTTTTCCGGTTTTCGTCCATAATTTTTGCGCCATCCACGCCGTTTGTATTTACATGTGATTATATACAGTAATTATGCCTGAGGGCTATAGGCAGTGCTGCCTGAGATTTTCGGCCGTTTCGCGAGAAACACGAACTTCCCGCGCCAATCTACTGATTCAATGGCCGGTACGCCGGGCCACCGGCGCCGCCAATCGACTCGACAAGTTCAAAACTGTTCCATTCAAGCATCGCCGGCTGCGCTAAACGCTGCGTTTCAAAACTGCGCGCGCGTTTGACGATCGTAATATGCGGCCGAAATCGGCGCTCTTCCGGCAACCAGCCCGCCTCTATAAGAACAGCATTCAGCGAATCGACCAGCCGTGTCAGCTCTGCCGGCACCGTTTGCGCACAAAGTACTGCGACTTTCGGTCGCGGCCAAAATTCAGCCTTGTCAAAACGCAGGCGAAAGGGTTCCACCCGAATCGCACGAGCGGCTGCCTGCAGCGCCGGGATGGAGGCCGTGGGGAATTCGCCGATAAATGCCAGCGTGACATGCCAGTTGCCGCGATAGACCGCGTCTCCCTCGACCTGGCGCGCTACCGGGCTAATGACATTACGCAACTGGTCGCGTTGCCGGTCGTCCGGCCAGAGCGCGAAGAAGAGCCGCTTGTCAGTCACGCTCTGAACTTGTCGTGAATTGTTCGCAGGGCATGCTCGACGGTCTGTCGACGCACCGCATCTCGACTGCCTTTGAAACGCTTGCGACCCGCCGAAGTAACCAGCCCATTGCTACCCTTCTCCGACCATGCGAAGCACACGGTTCCAACCGGCTTGGTATCCGTGCCGCCGTCCGGACCCGCAATCCCGCTGACGGCCACACCGTGGTCAGCGTTGCTCAGGCGCATGGCACCTTCGACCATTTCGATGACCGTGGCTTCGCTGACCGCGCCAGCCGCCTGCAACGTATTGGCAGTGACGCCCAGCAGCGACTGCTTGGCAGCATTCGAGTAGCTCACAACACCGTATTCGAACACCGCCGAACTGCCGGCAATATCGGTGATCGACTTGGCGATCCAGCCGCCTGTGCAGGACTCGGCAGTCGTTACAGTCTTGTGCGTTGCCGCGAGTTTCTGCACCAGTTCGGCGGCAAGCGCAGCGAGATCCCTGTCATCAATCATGCAAAATCGACTCGTACAGTGCGACGTGTTTGTCAGCCATCGTATCGATGGAAAACTCGCTGGCCATGCGTGCGCGGCCCGCTGCGGCAAAGCGCGCGCGCAATGCATCATCATCGAGCAAGCGCTGCATCGCACCAGCGAGCGCATCACTGTCTTCGGCCGGTACCAGCAGCCCCGTCTCTCCATCGGCAACGGCTTCGCGCAGGCCACCGGCTGCAAACGCAACCACCGGCACTCCCGCTGCCTGCGCTTTCAACGTTGCGACGCCGAGCCCCTCGGCCAGAGCCGGGTGCACGAACAAGTCAAAACAACCGATCCAGCGGTCGAGGTCGTCGCGATAACCCGGAAACTGCACAAGGTCATCAAGCCCACGCGACGCTGCCTGCTCACGCAGCGCTTTGTCGAGTTCGCCTTCGCCAAAGATCATCAGCCTGAATGACTTGCCCTCACATTTTAATTGTGCCGCGGCATCGAGCAGAAAGCGGTGGCCTTTGCGCGGGATTAACTGCCCGGCCGCCGCCAGGGCGGGCACACCTTCCGGAATGTCGAACTCCCGCCGAAACTCCGAACTATCAGCTGTGTGGGCAAATGCGGCCGCATCGACCGCACTGCGGATAACCGTCACCCGGTCGCCCTCTATCCCCGCTGCCCGCAAAACGTCGGCGATCGTATTGGAGATAGCAATGACCTTGCGGAACGGCCGATAGCGCAGCGCGGCTATGAGCTGCATTTCAGTATTGTCGACGCGGCGCGACACAACCGCCGGCACATCGGCAAAACTGGCGGCGAGACCGCCCAACACATCAGCGCCGCGACGGGAGTGACAGTGCACCAGGTCGGGCCTGGTCTCATTGATGAATTGCGTAAGGCGATAGGCAAACGGCAGGTCGAGGTCGCCGGCGCAGAACAGGTTTTGCACCCTGATCCCCTGCGCCCTGGCCGCCGAATCGATGCCGGAGCCCGGCGGGCATACCAGCGTGCAGTCGTGCCCGCGTGCGGTCAGTGCCGCGAGCAGGTAGGCAACCTGTTGCGGGCCGCCGTATAAATGACGCCCGGTTTCGACATGCAAAATTTTCATCGCTCAATCATACTGTAGAAACAAGGGGGCCAGTCCCCAAAATTCAACGGGGCAAGCCCCTTTCTCCCATCGCTGAACCTGCCTGAACAAAACCAGACTGCAATTCTATGAGCACCGATCCTTCCTCCGTCCACACACCCATGATGCGGCAGTACCTTGCAATTAAGGCCGACTACCCGGACATGCTGGTGTTCTATCGCATGGGCGATTTTTACGAATTATTTTACGACGATGCGAAGCGCGCTGCCTCATTGATGGACATTACCCTGACGTCGCGCGGCAAATCCGGAGGCAACCCGATCCCGATGGCCGGCGTGCCCTACCATGCGGTCGAAGGTTACCTGCAAAAACTGGTGCGCAAAGGCGAGTCGGTCGCCCTGTGCGAGCAGATTGGCGACCCCGCGACTTCAAAGGGGCCTGTCGAACGTCAGGTGACGCGGATCGTAACGCCGGGCACGCTAACGGACGAGGCGCTGCTGTCTGAATACCGGGACAACCTGGTTGCTGCGGTGTATGCCACGCCCGGCGCGACCGGTATCGCCTGGCTGGATCTCGCCGGTGGCCGCTTCCGCCTGACTGAAGTGCCTGACGCTGAGGCGCTCATCGGCGAACTTGAACGCCTGCAACCGGCGGAACTGATTGTCGACGAAGACGCCGCGGCGCTCGAACTGGCTGACAAGCGCATGCGCGTAACACGCCGTCCGCCTTGGCATTTCGAACTCGACAGTGCACGCCGGCAACTCTGCGCACAGTTCGGCACGAAAGACCTGGCAGGCTTTGGTTGCGAGGATTTTCCACACGGACTAGCGGCCGCCGGGGCGCTCTTGCAGTATGTGCACGACACGCAGAAGACGGCGTTGCCGCACCTTACTTCAATTACCGCAGAACGCCGAGACGACGCACTGGTAATGGATGGGCCTACGCGGCGCAACCTGGAGCTTGAACGTTCATTGAGTGGTCATGATGAACACACGCTTGCTGGCGTGCTGGACCAATGCCAGAGCCCGATGGGCAGCCGTCTCTTGCGTCGCTGGATCCAGCGGCCACTGCGCAACCCGGCGACACTCAAAGCTCGCTACCAGGCGATCGAAGCGCTACTGGGTGCCGACCGCGTACCCGTGTTGCAGGCGCAATTGCAGGGTATCGGCGATGTCGAACGCATATTGTCGCGTGTCGCATTACGGTCGGCGCGACCTCGCGACCTGCATCAGCTTGGCAATGCCCTTGCGCGCCTGCCCGAGCTACGCACACTTATTAACGCCGTTGATGCGCCGTTGATGAACACGCTGCACGACCAGATCAATCCGCATACACGGCAACGCGACTTACTTGCCAAAGCCGTCATTGAAAATCCGCCCATGTTGATTCGTGATGGCGGCGTGATCGCCAGCGGCTACGACGACGAACTCGACGACTTGCGCGGGATAGCCGAGAACGCCGACCAGTATCTGATTGACCTTGAGTCGCGCGAAAAACAGCGCACGGGCATCGCCACCCTCAAACTGGGCTACAACCGGGTACACGGCTACTACATCGAGATCAGCAAAGGACAGAGTGCGAAAGCACCCGATGACTATGTGCGTCGCCAGACACTCAAGGGGGCGGAACGTTACATTACGCCGGAGCTGAAAGAGTTTGAGGACAAAGTGCTGAGTGCGCGAGAACGCGCGCTGGCTCGCGAAAAATTTCTCTACGAGGAGTTGCTCGACAAACTTCACGAGGTGCTGGGCGAACTGCAGGCAAGTGCCGCAGCACTTGCCGAACTCGATGTCATCGTGTGCTTTGCTGAACGCGCCGATGAATTGCGGCTGTCCAAACCCGTCATTACAGAGCAGCCCTGTATTGAAATAGAGGGCGGCCGGCACCTTGTGGTCGAACAGGTCATTGATACACCGTTTGTTGCTAATGACCTCGCATTCGACGACCAGCAGCGCCTGCTCGTCATAACGGGTCCGAACATGGGGGGTAAATCGACATATATGCGGCAGACAGCGCTGATTGCGATCATGGCGATGATCGGCAGTTTCGTTCCTGCCGAACGTTTACGCATCGGGCCGATCGATCGTATTTTCACGCGCATTGGCGCATCTGACGACCTGGCCGGTGGGCGCTCAACCTTTATGGTTGAGATGACTGAAACCGCGACTATTCTCAACAACGCCACCGAGCACAGCCTCGTGCTGATGGACGAAATCGGGCGCGGCACCAGCACCTTTGACGGACTGTCCCTGGCCTGGGCAGCCGCCCATTACATGGGCGAGCAAAGCAAAGCATTCACCTTGTTTGCCACCCATTATTTTGAGTTAACCGCACTGGCAGACGACATTACGGGTGCTGCGAACGTGCACCTGGATGCGACCGAGCACAATGGGCAACTGGTTTTTCTGCATGCAGTAAAACCGGGCCCCGCCAACCAGAGTTATGGCTTACAGGTTGCGGCACTGGCCGGCGTGCCCCCGGTCGTTATTCGGCGCGCCCGCGCGTACCTGAAATCGCTGGAGTCACAGCCGCTTTCGCACCGGGAGAATCCGCAGGTACAGCTTGATCTTGCGATGCCTGAGGAAAAGCCGGACGAACTG
>TARA_R110002049_G_scaffold213268_1_pt1 | contig 13915 bp, 25 predicted proteins | sample TARA_R110002049 | Tara Oceans TARA_R110002049 (sample SAMEA4396941) | marine metagenome | biome: Polar Biome; feature: [SRF] surface water layer (ENVO:00010504); material: water (ENVO:00002006), including particulate matter (ENVO:01000060) such as... | depth 5 m | reverse complement strand
TGTCGTGTAGGACACTTGAGGACAGAGTTGCGAAACCGTTGAATTGCTTGAATAATCTTATAAGAGTGTCCTCGAACTGTCCTGTAAATGTCTCGAAAGTGTCCTGTGGACAGTCTGTGACAGTCATCACATCGTCCCCCGACGCGGCACACGTTGAAGGTCCATCCGATGGTCTGACCAAGCCATGATTGCTTGCTCGACCCAGCTGGTATTCCGATAGCCGACGGCCTGCTTCACGAGCCACTCATCCATCCATTTTACAGCTGCGTCGTTCTTGCTTAGGTCCGTATGAAGCCCAGCCACAGTTGACCTCAGACGCTGCACACGCTTCACGGTGTTCGCCGCTTCCATCTTGGCGCGATTGTCTTCTTTGCGCGAAACCGCTTCGATAAGCATGTCCAGAACGACAGGATGCATCAGGCGCACTTCGTCACCGCAGCGACACGGTCGCCACTTATGTAGCGGCCCGTATTCGAGCTGACACAGTGTCTTTAACTCGGATTCCGAGATCATCAGCAGCTTGGACAGCACCTCCATATCGTTCGGGATCGTGCCAACCGGCGACTGGTCGCAGGCAATGTTGATCAGATCAAAATATAGCGCGCGGCATTCCGCCCGACCTTTCAAACGCATGTCCGAGTTCAACCAGCGCCGTCGCTCCCAAACCATGAAGAAATGGCTGTTCAGACGATCATCCCGCGTGAGTGGGTATTCTTCGATATCTGACGTATCAATTAGTGCGAGCCGCCCAGATGAAGTAATAACCGGCACGATCAGACCCCTGCCCGCGTCCGCAATATCCGCAGCAATCGGGTTTGATGCCCCATATCGCCGACCTTGGTGTTCAACGTCCGAAACCGGGTAACCACGTCGCCGGTCTCCACACCCATTTCATCCGCAACCAACGCCGCAGCTTTGCCCTTCACAAGACCCGCCAACACCTCAAAATCTTTGATCTTCGACCAACCGCCACTATACCCAACTGCATCCAAATGTGAGTTTACAGCACGATCTTCGCTAGACAGCGATTGTTCCGAAACTTTGGGTATGCTGCCTGCGCGTTTCTTTTGCTTAACCTTATCCTGCACGGGTTTAACGGCAGATGTCGGTACTTGGTCGGATCCGGGCTTGTCAGCCTTTTTGACGAGCGACACAGCATCTTTACGCGCGATGGCCTGCATCTTCATGCCAACCCCGATTTCGCTGCGATTTAAGACAGCCGAGATTTCCTTGCAGGTTTTGCCGTTCGCAACTGCAGCCGTAACCATCCGAAGCTCTTCATCAGTACATCGCCCAACCTTATACTCCGGTTCGGTGACAGCCGGAGACGCGTCCATATCGGCAATTGGCGGCGCAGCTCTCTCAGTCTGAGCGGTCGTTTCCTGCAAGATTTCAGCTACAGAGTCCGACACATTCGCTGTCACGTTATCAGGTGATGAAACCACAGCCGGCAACATGAAAGTTACCGAAACCTTTCCGCCTTCACCAAATGCAATCTCTGGGGCAAACCCGATCCGACCTAAATCATCACTAGCACCACGCAAGAAAAGCACGGCATCGTCGACCTGTTTGACCGCTTTAGCCAAATTCGCGGCGTCGGCCTGCAAGGCTATCAAGGAATCGGCCCGTTTGTTACGCAAGCCTTCAAGCTGTTCAATCACGCTCATATCAAATGCTCCACATGTTGGATTTCGCCGTTAACCGCCGCACGCACCCGCGCACAGGCCGCTTCAAAATGCTGTGGTGATTTCTCGATCCCGATCGCGCGTCGGCCTGCCTGAACTGCGGCGACAAGTGTGGTGCCTGACCCCATGAAAGGATCCAGCACCAGCTGGCCTGACAGCGCTGAATTCTCGATGTAGAACTGCATCAGCTCGACCGGCTTTTGCGTGTTATGGACTGCTCCCGAGGGGCGATGACCACGCCACACGCGCTTGCTACCACCATTGTTGATATCGACCGCCCGACCCTTCCAGAGAAAGAGGGTGAATTCGCTGTCCTTCATGTAATAGCGGGTGCGGTTCGGGACGATCTTGTCCCAGACTAGCAGACCGTGGAACTTGAACCCCGCGCCGATAAACCCACCATGCGCGGCGAACAGATTACTGTCGTCGGACATGACGTAGCAATCGGCATCCGGTTTCAGCGCGCGGAAAATCGGGCCGCCTATTTCGTGCCAGCCGACCACATCCATCAGCAGCCCGGAGTTGTCATAGACGTCGCTGGAAAACTTGCCACCCATGGCACCGGGACGTGACCCGCCCGAAGACAGTGCATAGGGCGGATCTGTCACACAAAGATCTGCCTGCACGTCCAGAAGGGGCAGGATCGCCCGCGCATCGCCCTGGATCAGGCGACAGCCGCCGATCGTGATATCGCGCTCGATCGACATCAGCTTAGGGTCCGATCTTTAAGTACACTCACCCGAGTATTCACGCGCAGCGCGTTCGTCACTTCCCGCCATATGACAGCATCAGCGCGCCAATTCGCGAAGGGAACTACCAGAAGCTCTGCAGCTTCATCCAGCATCGTGCGCCAGAAAGCTTCTTTTTGAGCAAGGTCATCGAAAGCAGACGGAAAGATGCGATCGAAGCACGAAGAACAGACAGCCGGACAATTCAGAACGCCTAGCCTGTGCATAACTTCGTCAGCAACGGCCACGTGATCGCCGCAAAGCACCGCAACGAATCCATGCATCCGGTAATAGCTGACGCCTTCAACAGTTTGATTTGTCTTGAAAAGACCGGCTTTGCCATAGCGCTCTTCGATGACCTGATAGTCAGGCTCTGAGAGCGAAGGCGACACGCTCCAATCACGTGTCAAGAAATTATTGCTAGAGGTCATTTCAGGCACCACCCCTAGCAGGGAAGTACCTGTCAAGAACGAAATGTTGGGGCTGACCGAAGTGAAGGCCTTGCGCTGCGATCCCGTTCCTGTGGTATTGTTCTATCCTGGGCCGGGGATCTTCACTCCCCGACCCAGAGAGCAAAGCCGCAGCTCTTACCAGTGCGGCCTTACCGATCCGAAGGCCCCAACAAAGCCTGCGGACCATATTGCCTAAAGGAGCGAACCCATGGCAATTCTGCGAAACCCTTACGGGATCTAACTGAACGATATCACAGTAAAGCGAAAGCGTCTCACATTGGAAGATGCCGTTACCGCACATATTTTGCGGCATCAAGGCGTGAGCTACACGGATATCGTTCAAATGCTTGGCACCAACGCAAACCGCGTCGGCGACGTGTTTCGGGGCAGAACCTTCCCCGAGGCGGCGATGATCGCCCTGCGCTGGCTCACGAAAAGGATCAGGTAAACTAACAGCGACGGCGCGGCCTCCCCACGCCGTCGCACCTCGACCCGCCAAACTAGCAGGCGCGGCGAGGAGTCGGACAACTCTGCCGCGCCCTATGGCCGGGGGTCGCACTGTGGGGCAGCCACTGCCAAACCGCCCCAAGGCATCCGCCCGGCCAATTTCGTATGATGCGAAACCGCTCACAGCATCGCACCCGTCAACTCAGCCACCAAGCGGCGGTTGCTGGAGCCGTCAAGCACCGCGTCCGCGCTCAGCGCATAATCGTTGCCGCCTGCCCCGCGATGATGTGTCTTTGTCACCCGTAACCGGCCGCCCCAGTTCTTCAGCTTGATGACCGCCCGCACAGACGCAATAGGGACGTCGATGGCATCTGCGACCTCTGCAAGCGTGCAATCCCAGCCAAGCGGTTGGCAGTACTGCCAAGTACGAAAAGCGATAGCGTGGCCACGTGATGTCATCTGTCATCCCCCTGAGAGTTTGCAGAAAGTTTTCCCAACCGACGGGCAGCCGAAGCTGCCCACCAGTCGCCAACCGCCCCAAGGTGGTTGGCGATGATGATTTCCTTGATGACGACCCATCTTAGAAATCCCCTCATGCTGCGACCTTCAGCGTGCACAGCGCCTGGTCACGGAAATGCTCATAGGCATAGCCCACGGCAAATCCGGACGGTGCATGGCTGCCGGCCCACCACTTCTTTGCGGTCGACCCGTCGACACCGAAGATCATGGCCGCATGCTCGGGGCATTCAAAATTTGCCCGGATGAAATCCGACCACCTGCCCGCAAACTGCTGCCGATACGTGAGCACTTTCGTGCGTTGGGAAAACTTTCTTGGAGACATACCTACATTCCGATCACATGTTGCTGAATGTGAAGGTCCAACATCATCATCTTGAGAAAGGCAAAGAGAGGGCGCAGCGATCATGCTGCGTCCCTCTTTTCGTTTCGTTTGAACTTGAAAAGGATCAGGTCACAGACCAGCCCCCGATCATCGCATTCGCGCCTGATGATCTCGTACCAGTTTGCCGGGAAAGCAGAGTCCGAGATCGCATTGCTGATCGACTGACGACTAACGCCAAGCGAGGAAGCCAAAACTTCCCGGCCAATCGCATTGCAGATATCTTGAACTGTGCTCATGCTACCAATGGATAATACACAAATTATGTATCGTAAAGGTTCATTTCTTTCAAATATACATATTTTCTGTATCCAGCGATATTTCAAACCATGAATATCACCGAAAAAGAAGCACTTGCCCGACTTGGCGACATGAGCGTCGAAGCATGCGCCGCCCGACTGGTCGCGGCGAGGCAGACCACTGGCTTATCTCAGCTTGAAGTTTCCCAGCAGGCAGACGTCGCGAATAACTCCCTGAACAATATGGAAAGAGGCCGGCAGTTTCCCAACCGCGAAATCATGCGGTACTTCTACCGCGCCCATAGAATCGACTTCAACTTCCTGATGCACGGCGATTTCGCGCAGCTCCCTCAGAACGTTCAAGCCGACCTTTTCGAGAAGCTCGCAACCGCAGGCAATGCAACGGGTCGAAAATCAGGTTCAGACTAATCCCAAAACGACGGCAAACCCTCGCAATCTTAAAATGTTTGACGTTCAATGTAACCACTCCCGATTAGGCCAGATTAGAACATAACCGGAACGATGCAACCAAAAGCCATTCTTCAACATCCGATTTTTTAGGAACAGATCATGCAGACACGGTACAGATCCGCGAGAACAAGCCTGTTAATCTTCGACATCATCACGTGGATATCGGTCATCATTTTGACATTAATTGCATTTCGGCTCTTCCTCACGGGAACCGCGATCCCTGCCATCTTGCTAGGCGTCGGGATTTGGCTTTTTGCAGTGTTTGAATTTGCATTTACGCAGTTCGCCAGGGCTCAGATCGACATAGCAGATAACACTCGGCAGATCCTAGAAATGATGATTTCAAAGCAATCTGGCCCCGGACAAGTGGCGGGCAAAGTTAGTACAATTAGCGGTCAGCGAAGAGAGCCGACCATCTCCAAGTAGTCGACAGCTGCAGCCATTATACATTTATTGTGTATTTTGGTTTGACTAATACATTTTAATTGTATTATGTAAGCCTCATCCAAAGGAGGCTGACATGCAAACATCACTAAGAACCGCCCTACACGTCGTCACCCACCCAGAGGCCTTTTGCAGCACCCCTGCGGAGCTGGCCATCCACTGGGAGCGGCTTAAGAATGCGCGCGGCCAGACGGTCGATCACGATCGTATAGGGGCCCCCGCCTATCTGGTCGTCAACACCGACCGCATCCGCACCAAAGTTCGTGAATATGCCCAAACCAAGGGCTATGACCTGCCACCGGATGCAGCGTGATGTATGACCGAATTGATCAAATCAACGTCAAGCTGGACCGAGCTAACCGTCGAATCGACAGGCTTGAGAAATGCGTCTTTTCCGTTGGCACCGGTTTCGTCGTTACGCTGGGCTTGATCAGCATAAATCTCGCGATTGGTGGCATTTTTGCCAAGGGGTGGCTGCCATGATGTCCGAACGCCTCGCAGCCTTTGTCTCTGGCCTTGACCGGATTGACCGTAGTGACCCCGATACGCTGCAAGACGCCTTCATGAATGAGGTGATCGAGAACGGCGGAACCTACGATCCACCGGGCAGCGCCGAGCACTGCATGTTCGAAATCTGCCTGCACGGTATTGCAGCCAATGGCGCGTCCGAACAGATCGCCACCCGAAACTGGCGGATGGCGGCCACCGTCGCACTGGTAAACGCCGCCGGTGAAGAGGTCGAAGACGATGGCTTCATAACCGTGCACCCACCCTGCGGCACCCCGCGCAATCATGCGGAAGAAATCGCTAACGCACTCGCTGAACGCGATGCTGTCGATCCGCGTGCATTCAACCCGATGCCCTTTGGGATCAGCTGACACAGTTACCTGCTGCGGCACAATTCCTCCCGTGCCGCGTCCTTGCCGGCGGGCCAGACCCGTCGGTCTTTTTTCAGACAATACAAGGTCGGAATATGTCAATCCTAATGTCATTACGCAAAGCACTCTTCCCGACGCCAAATAACCCCCCGGCGACGGCGACCACATTCGAATGCCCGAAATGGCCGCATTGCAACTGCCCTGACGGTACAACGCGTCCAGACTGCCCGGGGCTTCGGTCCATAGAGGGGCAGAAATGAATGTTCCAGCCCGCCAAAAATTTACCGATATACCACCGGCGCAGCAGGCGGGCATTTTATGCAACGACCCCCGGTTCCAACGGTTCGCGGCAATCCGCTGCGGGCTACCCGGTAAACAGTTCACCACCACCGCCGCCGCTCAGTATCTACGCGACTGCTGCCAGATACCCAGCCGTAAGGTGCTAAACACCAGCGCCAATGCCCAAACAAAGCTTGCCGCCCTGCGCACTGATTTCGATGCATGGACCGGCAAAATCGCAACCCCCAGGTAAACAAGGAGCCACAAAGTGATGGCAAAGAAAACACCCGGCACCGAAATCACCAAACCATCTCCTTATGATCCGTACAAAATGCGGACACTCGAACAGATACTCACTCTCTTTGATGATGGTGATTTTCTGGACAAAGTCATGGACGGTCACCAGCAACTTCAGCTCGATCTGCTGGAGCATAAGGCCGAAAACGGCACCAAAGGTTGCAGTGGGTCAATGACCATCACGGTCAACTATGCCCTCGGCAAATCAGGTGACGTCGCCATGGGCGCAACCGTAGCGTTCAAGGCACCGAAGAAGCCACCAAGCAGCGCCGCCGCCTACATTAACGATAACGGCGAGCTGACGCTCTACAGCCCGTTCATGTCCCGCATGCATCAACCGGTTCGGGATGTCACCGACTATGACCCCGAAACGGGCGAAGTACGCGACACCGAGTAACCCCACCCCAAAAAGGAAACATCAATGTCTGAGACCAAACTGGAATCCTCCGCCTACGAAAACCCGGCTGAAACCATGCGCGATGTGATGGCAAAGCTGGGCCACCATGACGCGATCGACACGCCCGAAAATCTGGATTTGACAAAAGCACACCTGGTCACCGTTCCGGAAAAGCGCCGGATTGAAGATCTAAGCAAGTTTCACCGTGAAGCGGCTGAATATCTCAAACCCGCCCGCCGCATGGGCACCGCACGGCTTGCTGACCTTGCCAGCATGATCGACTGGGCAAACCGTTTCAAAGGCGCGACATCGGTTATGTACGCCAACCCTGACATGGCAGCCCCAACGCTGACCTGCATCGCAGATTATCATGCTGGCGGCTCGGTGGATCTATCCAGTCCACAAGGTGACCCGACCGCAATGCCATGTAAGCATCGTGGTGTGTACGACTTCCCCTTGTCCGACGAATGGAAGATTTGGATGGCCGCATCGGGCCAGCCTATGGACAAGGACGAATTCGGAGAGTTCATCGAGGCCAACGCCAAGGACATCATGGACCCTACCCCGCCCGTGTTACAGCTGAACCAGAGCGAACAGAACCAGCCTTGGGAAAACCGCCTGATTGATACCGCCCAGCAGATTGAGGGACGGTATGGCCAGCTGACGCAGCTGCTGGCGATGTCGAAACGATTTCAGGTCTTTGAAACCAGTGACCTAAGAGTCACCTCGAACCGCGACAGCGGCGAAGCAGAGATCCAGTTTCTGAACGAGCATAAGGACGCTGAAGGCAAACCCCTCAACATTCCCAACCTGATCATCATCGCGATACCAGTGTTCCTAAGCGGTGCCGCATACCGGATGCCGGTGCGGGTCCGCTATCGGAAGAACGGCGCATCGCTGAAGTTCACGCTAACGATCTACAATCCCAAGAAGTCTTTCGATGCATCCTTCGACGAAACAGTTGCCGACGCGAGAGAGGCCACCGACCTGCCGATCTTCATGGGAAAACCAGAATCCTGATCTCTCTTTCTGGCCCCCTGAAACGGGGGCCATCGACGGAAATCAGCCGAGGAGAACCACCATGTCAAACACAAGCCTTGCCGATCTGAACAATCACTTGTTCGCACAACTCGATCGGCTGACAGATCAGAACCTCAGTCCTGAGGAGACCGAAACCGAGATTAAGCGCGCTGGTGCGATGATCGGTATCGCTGATCGGATCAGCTCCAATGCTGACCTCAGCCTAAAAGCGGCAAAGCTGTTTGCTGAGCACGGCAAAGTTGTTCTGCCCCACCTGCCCCAAATCGGCGGGCATGTGAGCAAGGGCGAGACGCAATGAGGGGCCGCGCGATCAAATACTCAGATGAAGAGCTCGCGTGGATTGAGGCGCACAGCGATCAGGTCCGCAAGGCTCTGCACACAGCCTTCCAGACGCGGTTCGGCCGCGATGATGTGTCTATGGATAACATCAAGTCACTCTGCACGCGCAAAGGCTTGAGAACAGGCCGCACCGGTCACTTCGTTAAAGGCGAACCGCCGATGAATAAGGGTAAGAAGATGCCCTTCAACGAAAATAGCGCCCGAACGCAATTTCAGAAGGGTAACCTACCCCACAATCACCGGGGACCGGGTCACGAACGCATCTGCCCAAAGGACGGCTATATCATCCTGATCGTAGCCGAGCGGAACCCATGGACCGGCGCCGAAACCCGCCCCGTTCTCTAACATCGCTGGCTTTGGGAAAAGGCGAACGGCCCGATCCCAAAAGGGCATGTCTTGAAGTGTCTCGACGGCGACAAGACGAACTGTGACCCCGGCAACTGGGAACTTGTCTCACAGTCGATGCTGCCCCGACTTTCAGGCGGCCGGAAGGTCAAGGGCTACGATCAGCATGCACCCGAGCTGCGCCCGACAGTGCTGGCCATCGCTAGGCTAGAAGACCAGGCACGTAAAGCCATGCGGAGGATCGCAAAGTGACCCAGCAAACCAAAATAGAGTGGACGGATTTCACCGTCAATTTCTGGGAGGGATGCCAGAAGGTCGGCCCAGGTTGTGACCACTGCTATGCCGAGGTGCGCGATGCGCGGTTCACTGGCGGCAGGCACTGGGGACCGCGCGCACCACGCAGGAAGGTCAAAGGCGGCATCGCCAAGCTGCGCAAGATCAACCGCGATGCGGAGAAGTTTCATGCCGAACACGGCCACTGGCCCCGTGTGTTCTGCTCTAGCCTATCGGACATCTTTGACAACGCAGTTGACCAGGTTTGGCGCACAGAAGCATTCAAGGAACTGGCATCCGCGACCAACACCCGGCCACAACTGCTGACCAAGCGTGTAGGCAACGTGTTCCAGATGATCCCGCCTGCATGGGCATCAAAGCAGACGGGCGGCTGGCCACAGCACATCGGCATGATGATCACAGTGGTTAACCAAGCCGAGGCAGACCGAGACATCCCGAAGCTGCTGGACCTCAAGGCGCGTCTGGGTATCCCGTGGGTTGGCCTATCGATGGAGCCTCTGCTCGGGTCGGTGGATCTGACGCGGTGGATCGCGACGGCAAACGTCAATTGCAAAGCATGCGGCAAGCCCTTCTGGTTACACGACGCAGATCCATGCTCGCATGCGAAATGGGGCTCATGGACATTGGCCTGCCCCAGTTGCGGTGATTGCCGCTGCACGCCTGGAGGCGGGAAGACACCGTTTCCCACGATCCCGGAGGGCTGGATCAAAAAGGCCGTTGGGCGCTTTGATCATATTCACCCCACCATTCCTGTACGATCCGCCCTCGACTGGGTGATCGTCGGCGGCGAGAGCGGCCACCAAGCCCGCCCGACGCATCCCGACTGGATCCGAAGCCTGCGCGATCAGTGCGAGGTATCGGGTACGCCGTTTCTGTTCAAACAATGGGGGGAACGGGCACCTACAGTGCGCTCAGATGAAATTGATCAGCGATGCACAATGCCGGGCCAAAATCGCAACCTATGGGCTTGGTCTGACGGTATGTCGAAAGACAGTTGGCGGGTTGGCCCGGTATCTGTCCGCATCGGCAACGCCCGCGCCGGTCGCCTGCTGGATGGCCGCGAACATAATGGGGTGCCGACATGACCGAGTTACCTCAGAAAGCCCTTTCGATCCGGCAGCCTTGGGTTTGGGCGATTATGCACGCTGGTAAGCGGATCGAGAACCGTCCGCGGCGGTTTCACTATCGCGGCCCGATCTGCCTGCACGGGAGCCTGTATAAACCAAAAGAACACGACATTTACGCTGTCGATGAATGTTTGGACGAAGTATTTCCTGATGACCGATGGAGCGTCTGCGAGTGGCGGCCAGAAATAATGGCACAGAATCGGGGTGGCATCATCGGCACCGCTGAGATCGTGGACTGCATCGAGCAGAGCGACAGCCCTTGGTTCTTCGGTCCCTACGGCCTCGTCCTCGAGAACGTGCAGCCCGTCGATTTCATCCCAGTCAAAGGGGCGCTCGGGCTGTTCGATTGGCGGACGAGGATGGGCCTATGACCGTCTACGTCGACAATATGCAGGCCCCGTTCGGGCGAATGAAGATGTGCCACATGGTCGCCGACACTTCCGAGGAGCTGCTGGACATGGCCGACAAAATCGGCGTCCAGCGCAAGTGGCTGCAGAAGGCTGGCACCCACCACGAACATTTTGACATCGCGCTGACCAAACGAAAGCGCGCTGTCGAGGCCGGGGCGAAGGAAGTCACCCGGCTGGAGCTTGGAAAGATCATCAGAGCTAAGAGGGATGAGACGTGACAAAACCGAAAGAACGCGCACAAGTTGGACGTCTCGCCATGCGGGTAGAGGGCGACTTTTGGGTTGCCTACTACGCTCTGCCAAACACAATGAAAGACGCGATCTTTCTTGGATCTATCCAGATGGCATTTGTCCAAGATGAAAGCGCAAAGCAGATCTTTATGGCCCTGATGCGCGATGCCGTTTCAAGCATCATTAAGGAACAAGTCGGAGCCGATCCGATCTGGCCAGACCCAAATGGTAGGCCTGCCCCAGCGAACGAACGCGCCGGTCGGGCATAGGACAGAGCAATGACACAACCCATACGCATCCAGCTTTCCCGCGCCAAAGGCTGGCGTATGCCGGCCAACACGGTGAACGTCGCGCGCGGTCCCGGTCGTAAATGGGGCAACCTTTGGGTGATCGGCAAGAACCGTTGCAGCCGGGACGCCTTCGGCAACTATCAGGAAGAGCCAGTCAAAGACGCTGCGACGGCTGTGCGCTTCTTTGAGGATACGCTGCGGATTGAGCGCCGAAACTATCCCAGCACCGACGAAATCCGCTCCGAACTGCGCGGCAAGAACCTCGCCTGCTGGTGCAAGCTGGGCCAGCCCTGCCATGCAGACGTTCTGTTACGCATTGCGAACGAGGACACCTGAACCATGCCCGTCACCCTTGATTTCGCCCCAAGGCTGATGCCCGCACCGCAGGCTGCGCACTATATCGGCGTGTCTGCCAGCACCCTGCGAACCCTGCCGATCCCCCGAAAAGAGAACGGCAGCAAGCGCCTCTATGACAAACGCGACCTTGACGAATATGTCGACGCCCTGCCCTATGAGGGTCAAACGGGGGAAAACACATGCGACGCGGTATTCAGCGATTGAAGGGGATCAAGGTCACAACGAAGCCAAACGGCAACCGGTATATCTATCGCCGGGTCGGATCGTCTCTCATTCCTCTGCCAGACCTGCCTGAAAACCACCCGGCGTTCCTTGCAGCCTATGCAGCTGCTGGAGACGTAGAACCCAAATTCAAGAGCAAGCACAAGGCAGGATCGATCGCAGCACTCTGCGAGGCCTATCTGGGATCTGGCGCATTCCAGAAGAACGCAGCAAGCACCCGCAATGTCCGTCGTCTGATCGTGGATCAGATCAGCCAGAAGCGCGGCACCGGCATGCTCAAGGATCTGCGCCCCGATCATGTCCGCAAAGACGTCCGAAGCCTGACTCCAGGTGCGGCGTCGAACAGGCTCAAGGCATGGCGGGCAATGCTGAAGTTCGCCGTCGATGAGGGCATGATCGCAACGAATCCGGCCCGAGATGTCAGTGCCCCTGACAGCGTGACCGTATCCCGGCACCAGTGGACCGAGGATGAGATCAAGAAGTTCAGAAACCATTGGGCCATTGGGACGCCGGAGCGCACCGCCATGGAGGTGATCTACTGGACCGGCGCTCGATGCGTGGACGCGGTGCGGCTCGGCACCCAGATGGTCCAGGACGGCTGGCTATCGTTCGTCCAGGTAAAGACGGGCGGGCCGGCCACCTGCCCGATCACGAACCTGCCCTCATGGTGCAGCGGCCTTGCCACAGACAATGCGCACTTCCTTGCCTCTCTGCCATCCGATCGCATCCAGTGGATTGTGACGTCATCAGGAAAGCCGCGAAGCGTCAAAGGCCTTTCCCAATGGATGAGCCGCATTGCCAGCGATGCTGGCCTGCCAGATCACTGCACCGCGCACGGACTAAGATCCGCACGAGCGGCAGCACTGGCCGAAACCGGCGCAACCACCCACCAGATCGGCGCATGGACCGGCCACGCAAGCCTGTCGGAAATAGCCCACTATACGCGTGCTGCAGACCAAATCGGCATACTGTCTGGGGGAGAACAAAGAACGAAAACGGGAAACCGTGTTCAAGAGTTTCCAAAATAGGCGAAATAAGTTAATAAAATCAATGGGGTTGGAGAAGATGGTGAACCCAGCTGGATTCGAACCAGCGACCTCTGCCTTCGGAGGGCCGATCATCCACCGAACTAATAGGCGCTATGATACCAGTGATATACATAACAGATTGATAGATATAGGAAATACTTCCTCATCGTGTTATTGATGTCAGCATCATCCCACACAGCACTGTGGGAAAAAGATGTGGGAAAGCATGACAAGTGAAATTGATACCGTAGCGAAGCGCGCGAAGCTTCGCCCTAGAAAAAACCCTTACTGGGTCAGTGTTGGCGGTGGCCGCGGTGGCGTAACTCTCGGCTACCGCAAAGGGGCAAAACCTCCGGGTGTCTGGGTCGCCAAGATTGTTTTAAACCAACAACGGCTGGAAGAGAAACTCGGGGCTGCAGACGATCAGGGCTCAGGGTTGGGCGCACTGAGTTATAAAGCAGCGGTTGTCGCCGCAATTGGCTGGAGCGCGCAACAAAACGCAGCGATCGTCGCGTCAGTTTCCAGTGCCTCCAGTGTTCGGCCGACGGTTCGCAGTGCTGTTGAAACGTATTCGAAACAACGCTTGCGCCGGTCACAGCAGAGCGGTTCAAACGCGCAAGGTCGTCTGGCAAAACATGTGCTAAGCGACGCCCAGTTTTCCGAGATACCGCTGGCGAAACTGCGCGCTACGGCAATTCAGAATTGGCGGGACCGATTGAGCACTGGCGGCCAGAGTGACGCTCAAACTGCAGACAAGAAACCAGCGCCAGCTACCGTCAACAGGCTAATGAACGACCTGAGGGCGGCACTCAATGCAGCTTGTGAGGCGCACCGTCGCGAACTACCCGCTTTCCTTCCATCTGAGATTTCAATCGGCACAAGGGCTTTGCCTGTAACACACATTGCTCGACAGCAATTGCTACCGGACGAACTGGTGAAAACCGCTGTCGATGTTGCTTTCAAGGTAGACGAAGACGGCCATTTCGGTCGTCTTGTCATGTTGGCCGCCGCAACGGG
>TARA_R110002049_G_scaffold122465_3_pt1 | contig 13915 bp, 15 predicted proteins | sample TARA_R110002049 | Tara Oceans TARA_R110002049 (sample SAMEA4396941) | marine metagenome | biome: Polar Biome; feature: [SRF] surface water layer (ENVO:00010504); material: water (ENVO:00002006), including particulate matter (ENVO:01000060) such as... | depth 5 m | reverse complement strand
ACCCCGAGGCAGAGCCATCGGGGAATTATTTAGATTAAAAACGATTTTATTTTAGTCAATTTTATGTTTTTACCAACCTTAAAAACAATTACGATGTACAAAGAGGAGGTGCCTTATTAATACTTGACAACACCCTTGTAAATGAAAAGCTTAGTTTGGTGGTCCCAAATTTAGTTAAAACTATGTACTTTAGTGCATTTCGCTTTAGCTTCTAAAAACTTTAACCACGATAAAAATGTAAACTTTAACAGTTACGAACGACTTTTATAAAAACTTTAAGAGAATTTCCGTTTAACTTTAATAAAATTTAAAAACCACAAACTTATTATGAAAAAACCAACATGTATTTCAACCATTGCTTTTGTATTTACGATGCTATTATCGGTAAATATAAATGCTCAAAAATTCTCTGGTTTGGATAAAAGCCCGCTTGACATAGCATATTACAAAACAGACGAAAAAGCACCTCCAATGGTTAAGGTTATTTATAGTAGGCCTCAACTAAAAGGAAGGGCTTTAAGTAAACTTGCCCCTAATGGAAAAGTTTGGAGAACTGGTGCCAATGAAGCTACTGAAATAAAGTTCTATCAAGACACAAAATTTGGAGGAAAACCTGTTGAAGCAGGAACTTATTCTTTATTTACTATTCCCGGTGAAACGGAATGGACTATCATATTAAATAAAGATTTAGATGCTTGGGGGCATATAGTTATAAAGAAGGTAGTGATGTTATTCGAATTAAAGCACCTGTAAGCTCTGGCGAAACAGTTGAAGCGTTCTCTATTGCTTTTGGTAATGGTAATATGTATTTGGCATGGGGCACTGTTAGGGTTTCTATCCCTGTTAGCCAATAATATTTGTTTATTAAAAAAAGAGACCGTAAAAAGTAACCAAAAATGTCAGTTTGAGCGCAGTCTAAAATTTTATAATGTTGATTATCAATGCGTTTAGACTGCGATCAATGTAACAATTAACTAAAAAAAAGACTTTTTAGACAGCCTCTTTTTATGGTATATTAAGATATTTATGTGTTTGAAGTGATACTTTCCATTTTGGATTTTTCATTACGTAATCTACAATTTCAGGAACTACTTTATCACGTTTGCTCCATTCTGGTTGTAAATACAAAATACAATCTTTATTCACTTTGGCAGCTTGTTCTTCGGCAAAACGAAAATCGTCTTTATTGTAAACAATTACTTTAAGTTCATCTGCCTTATCATAAATTTCTTGGGTTGGTAATTTCATTTTTTTTGGTGACAAACAAATCCAGTCCCAAATACCTGTTAGCTTATAAGCGCCTGAAGTTTCTATATGTACTTGTAATCCTTCGGCTTTTAATTGTTTTGTAAGAGAGGTCATATCCCATGTCAAAGGTTCACCTCCGGTAACAACTATGGTATCGCTATATTTTTTTGCATTTTCTACAATCTTCTTGGTCTCGGTAGGTGGGTGCAAATCGGCATTCCAACTTTCTTTTACATCGCACCAATGGCAACCAACATCACAACCTCCAATTCGAATAAAGTATGCTGCGGTTCCTTTATGATAACCTTCCCCTTGAATAGTATAAAACTCTTCCATTAAGGGCAGCATTTCACCTTTATTAACCAACGTTAATACATCTTCATCCATCTAAAAATAATTAGGTGCAAAGGTACATATATTTAAAGAAAAGAATACGCACATCATTTTATACTCTGTTCAATATTTTCATGAATTAAATAAACGTTTTTTTTGAAATTCCTATTCAATTTACTTAACTTAGCCATGATTAATTAATTTATGTCTCTCTCAATCTCTCTCAAAAATGAAACATTTTACTTATGTGGTAATGGCACTATTATGTGCCAATTATTACTGTTACTCTCAAATTGGTATTGGCACTACAACCCCTGATTCATCTACTATATTAGATATAGAATCGACAGATAAAGGTGTTCTTATTCCTCGTGTATCAAGTGCTGATATTGTAAATCCTGCTAATGGATTATTAATATTTGACATAAATGACAATGCATTTGAGTATAACTCAGGAACCCCACTTGCACCAGTTTGGACTAAAATAAATACAGGTTCTTCCCTTTATATGGGGAAATTTATAATTACTGGTACGGGAAGCCAAACAATATCTGGATTACCTTTTCAGCCTTCACAAATTAAATTTACAGCTCATGCCAATGTAGAAAGTTATAATATTAACGCTGATAATGGAGTTGGCAACAACAACAACACGTTTCAAAATGCTTTTGGCACTATGGCTGGTTTTGCCACTAACCATGGCGGGACCATCGCACAACAGGTTATTTATGTTGGAGGTAACGGTAATTCTATTAACGACATATCAAGATACGCATCAGATTCAAGGTCTATAGGAATAAGATATTCTAACCAAAATGGAGACAACTTAGGTTTAACAGCTGCCCAAGTAACCAGGTTTAATGGTGATGGTTTTACTATAAACGTAACAGATCATACTGAAAACATAGTCGTTTTATATGAAGCCTACAGGTAATAAAATCAAGTGTTTTTGAATTCCAATTCTATTTCCTTAGCGTCACCTTAGGTTTTTTTAACTGTAAATTGCTCTCATTTCTATATTGAAAAAATCAAATAATTTTTTCTACTAAAACCCTATTTTTTTCTTCTTCTTTTTTCCTGTATTTTTATGCAAAATTAGAGCTCATGAGTAAGAAGGAAACGTTTTTTAAATATATCACTGATGGCAATACTACAAAGGGCGATTTTATACCCATTGGTGCAGCCATGTTAGATGGAGAAACAGTAACTGGGGCTCATGTGAAAATTCCGTTAAAAACCATGAATCGTCATGGTTTAATTGCTGGCGCTACCGGAACGGGAAAAACAAAATCGCTACAAGTTCTAGCTGAAAATTTAAGTAACAAGGGCATTCCTGTTTTATTGATGGATATAAAAGGCGATTTAAGTGGATTGGCGCAACCAAGCCCTGGACATCCAAAAATTGACGAGCGCCATAAAAAAATAGGATTACCATTTGAAGCAAAATCCTTCCCTGTTGAAATATTAACTTTATCCGAGCAAGATGGTGTACGCTTAAGAGCCACGGTTAGCGAATTTGGTCCTGTTTTACTATCTAGAATTTTAGATTTAAGCGACACACAAACTGGCGTTATTGCAGTCATATTTCAGTATTGTGATGACAACAAATTACCAATTCTTGATTTAAAAGATTTCAAAAAAATATTGCAATACGCTACTAATGAAGGCAAAGAAGAGTTTACCCAAGCCTATGGTAGAATTTCAACCGCTTCTACGGGCGCTATTTTACGTAAGATTATTGAACTAGAACAACAAGGTGCCGATTTATTTTTTGGTGAAACCTCGTTTGATGTTCAAGATTTACAACGTATTGATGATAATGGTCGTGGTTACATCAACATCATTAGACTAACCGATATTCAAGATAGACCAAAGCTGTTTTCAACATTTATGTTGAGTTTGTTAGCTGAAATTTATTCTACATTTCCAGAACAAGGGGATAGTGATAGACCAGAACTCATTATTTTTATTGACGAAGCCCATTTAATTTTTAATGAAGCTTCAAAACCACTGTTAAACCAAATAGAAAGTATTGTAAAACTGATACGAAGTAAAGGTGTTGGTCTTTATTTTGTTACGCAAAACCCTACCGATGTTCCAGAAGCTGTTTTGGGGCAATTAGGATTAAAAGTACAGCATGCTTTAAGAGCTTTTACTGCCAAAGACAGAAAAGCCATAAAACTTACGGCGCAAAATTACCCAGATTCTGAATATTACGATACGACGGAAGTGCTAACATCCCTAGGTATTGGTGAGGCACTCGTTTCTGCTTTAGACGAAAAAGGGCGCCCTACGCCGCTTGCTGCAACCATGATGCGCGCACCCATGAGCAGAATGGATGTTTTAACCGATATTGAATTAAGCAACTTGCTTTCAGAATCAAAAATGGTAAAAAAATACAATGAAACCATTGATAGAGAAAGTGCTTATGAAATGCTTAATGAAAAGATTGAATTAGCTGAAGCTGAAGAAGCAAAAGAAAAAGCGAAACAAGAACGTGAAGCACTTAAAAAAGCGGAATCTAAAAAGCATACTACGAGCACAAGAAGCAGAAGTACACGCATGAATCCTATTGTAAAAGTACTTACAAGTGCTACATTTATACGTAGTGTTTTTGGCATTCTCACTAAAGTGATGAAAAAATAAATCCCCACTGCCACTTAATAACATCTCCCCAAAGGGAAGAACATGAAAAAATAAATAAAACCTAATGTAAATTATGTACAAATCATTTTTAGGCTTAGTTGCCTTAACCCTTGTTTTTATAAGCTGTAAAAAAGAACAAAGCCCTTTTGAAATAGGAAAACAACATATTGGCTTTTTAACGGATTCTACGCAAGTAAAAGACTTAGAAACTATTTTTGGCAATGATTCCATTGTGAAATTTATAAGCGGAGACGAGTTTATAGGCAGCAAAAACAACATCAATATATTTGAAAAAGGCGGCAAAAAACTACCGGTTTTAACACCCAAACAAGCTTTAGATTCTACTTCGGTTATTGAAAGCGTTCAAATTATTGACCCACGGTACAAAACAGCTAAAAACATTTCAGCGGTAAGTACTTTCAAAGATGTTTCAAATGCCTATAAAGTTTCAAAAATCAACAACTTAATCAATTCAGTCCTTATAACAGTAAACGAATTAAACGGAAGTTTTGCCATGGACAAAAAAGAACTTCCGGCAAATCTCAGGTTTGATATGAACTTAAATATTGAAGCCATGCATATTCCTGATAATGCTAAATTCAAATATTTTTTTATTAACTGGAACGACACTAATTAATATACGCAATGAATCCATTCTTATCAAAGATCTTAGTTGATATTGCTCGCAAAAGAATAAAAGCAAAACAAAAAACTAATAAGCCAGTTAGCAAAAAGCAAATTGTGCCTTTGGTTAGAAAGTTTCAGGTTGAATTATCCCATGCTGTAAAAGAATATATTTTTATCATAATTGGCGTGTTTTCTGCTGGTTTTGGTTTAAAAGGTTTTTTACTACCTAATAGTTTTATAGATGGTGGCGCAACTGGTATTTCTCTGCTTTTAGAAAATGTTACCTCGTTGCAACTTGGCTTGCTTTTAGTATTGGTAAACCTCCCGTTTTTAATTCTTGCATCAAGAACTATAGGTAATAAATTTGCCTTAAGAAGTATTGCCGCCATAACACTTTTGGCATTTGTAGTGCACTTTGTAAACTACCCAACCATTACCGAAGACAAGTTGCTTATTGCCGTTTTTGGCGGGTTCTTTCTAGGGCTTGGTATTGGTATGTCCATGAGAGGAGGAAGTGTTATAGACGGTACAGAAGTAATGGCCATTTTTTTAAGCAGGAAACTATCATTAACTATTGGCGATGTGCTATTACTTATTAATATTTTAATTTTCTCGGTTGGTGCTTATGTTTTATCTATTGAAACGGCCCTATATGCCATTCTTACCTATTTAGCTGCAGCTAAAACTGTCGATTTTGTGGTAGATGGCGTTGAAGAATATGTAGGAGTAACTATTATTTCCAATAAGCATGAAGAATTACGATTTATGCTTACTAAAAAACTAAGAAGAGCCTGTACTATTTATGCTGGTAAAGGTGGTTACGGCACAAATGGCGATAGCTATGATAAAGACATTATTTACACGGTGGTAACACGTTTAGAAATTTCAAAACTTCAAACTGAAATTGATAAAATAGACAAAAATGCTTTTATAATCATGGGTGTTGTTAAAGATTTAAAGGGCGGCATGATAAAGAAAAAACCATTAAAAGAAGACCATTAACTTATGTCCAAAAAATATACCATTCAAAATAATCCGTTCGTTGTTCCGACCACAGACGGAAAAACAATAAAAGAACATTTTGGTTTAACTACCGATGGAAATTCAAAAATAAGCATTGCGCACATGAAAGCCCCAGCTGGTTGGAGCGAACCTTTTCAAACCCCGGAATTTGATGAATTTACATTTATAATAAGAGGTAAAAAACAATTCATTATTGAAGATGAAATCGTTGTATTAGAAGCTGGACAATCCATCAAAATTAAAAAAAATACCCGCGTTCAATATTCTAACCCATTTACAGAAGTTTGCGAATATATTGCCATTTGCACACCTGCATTTTCTATGGATTTAGTAAACAGAGAAGATTAAATGAATACCCTTAAAATCGTCGGAAAAGCAATAAACCTAGTCAGTTATTTGTCACCCAATTTTGCTGCTAAACTAGCTGTTCTGGTTTTTTCAAAACCTCGAAAAGCCAAATTAAACAATGAAGCCATACAGTATTTAAGTAGTGCTAAGCAAGAAAGCCTAACCTGTAACAACTTTAAAATTAAGACATACCATTGGAAAGGAACTAAAAAAACAATTTTTTTAGCTCATGGCTGGGACAGTAATTCATTTAGATGGAAAGATTTAATAGAACTTTTAAAGCACGACAATTACAACATTATATCAATTGACGCTCCAGCTCATGGCGCTTCAGGAAGCAAAATATTTAATGCCCCTTTATACTCTCAATGCATCAAGGTAGCTGTCAACACTTACAAACCCAACATTATTATTGGCCATTCCGTAGGCGGTACGGCTAGTGTTATTGCACTAGAAAATCACCACCTTCCATCTATTGAAAAAATAGTTTTATTGGGAGCTCCATCAAATCTTGCCATATCAGTTAATAACTATGTAAACATGATGGGGTATAACAGTAAAGTATCCAAAGCAATGAATCTCTATTATTTAAAACATTTTAATCATTTGCCAGAATACTATTGTGTTGAGAATTTTTTTAACAACATTAAAGCCAAAGGACTTATTGTCCACGACAAAAAAGATAGAATCATTTCTTTTAAAGAAGCCCTTGACATTAAACGTGTGTATAAAAATTCTGAGCTAATAAAAACTAAGGGGTTTGGGCACGGACTTAAATCCGAAAAAGTCTATAATCATATTTTAGAGTTTCTAAACGATTAAGTTTATCGTATTTTTGATTTATGGAAGCACAACTAAAACGCATCAATAAATTTTTAAGTGAAGTTGGTTATTGTTCGCGACGAGAAGCTGATAAGCTTATTGAAGCAGGACGCGTGACCATTAATGGTGCTGTACCAGAAATGGGCACAAAAATAGCCCCAAATGATGTGGTCCATGTTGACGGAAAAGAAATTAAACACACTAAAGACCCCTTTGTTTATCTGGCGTTTAACAAACCTATTGGTATCGTGTGCACAACAGATGCTTCCGTAGAAAAAGATAATATCATTGATTTTATAAACTACCCAAAACGTATTTTTCCAATTGGCCGATTAGATAAACCTAGCGAAGGTTTAATTTTACTTACCGATGATGGCGATATTGTAAATAAAATTCTTCGCGCCAGTAATAATCATGAAAAAGAATATATAGTTAAAGTTGATAAACCCATTTCACAAACTTTTATTCAGCGCATGTCCGGTGGAATTTACATTAAAGAGTTAGATAGGACTACCAAGAAATGTGACGTTAAAAAACTAAGCACTTACACCTTTAGCATCATACTAACACAAGGATTAAACAGGCAAATACGCCGTATGTGCGAATATCTTACTTATGAAGTTGAAACATTGAAACGTGTTCGAATTATGACTATTAATTTAGATATGCCCGTTGGAGAATATAGAGCGCTTACAAAAGAAGAATTTACTGAATTAAATAAACTTTTAGAAGATTCTACTAAAACCTATAAAGCAAATATTATTAGAAAAAATTGACCATGTCGTAAGTCTGAAAACCGCTGATAATATTAGGAAAATCAACTCTTCTAAGCGGTATTTTATGTTTCCTTTTGAGGGTCTTCTGGGATCGTTCAAGGTTGTGAAGCAATCTTTGACAAGTAAATTTTCTGATCCTGGGCCGCTTGTCGTTATTTTTTTTAATGGCAGACCGCCTACCATTTGCTTTACAAGTGCCAGTCTTTATAGCGGTATTTTAAAATTTTTAAAAGCGAATGCCCTGATTATCATTAATTATTACAATACTTTTAATATACTGTTTCAAAGGAAACTATAATGGTATTGTAAAAAAACAAAAAAAATTATAGGACTATCGGATTTGTTACATAAACTTTTTTTGTGGTCAGTGCGTCAATCAAGTTAGCCTCTTTTTTTTCCGGATTATTCTATTTCCGGTTAAATGTAGGGCTACACACCCCTTAATCTAAACAATTCCCCGACGGTTCTACCTCGGAGTTTCCAACTAGTCATTCAACATTTTCCACAACACATCTTTAAGTTCTGTAATGCCTTGTTGTGCAACGGACGAAATAAATAAATAAGGTATAGGAAGTTCGTTATCTAATTCCGTTTTAAGTTCTGCTTTTAGTTCATCGTCGAGCAAGTCACTTTTCGATATCGCAATTAAACGCTCTTTATCAAGCATTTCTGGATTGTATCGCCGTAACTCATCCAACAAAATATCGTATTGTTTTTTAATATCTTCAGCATCTGCTGGTATTAAAAAAAGCAAAATAGAGTTCCGCTCAATATGGCGTAAAAAATAATGTCCCAGGCCTTTTCCCTCAGCAGCACCTTCAATAATTCCAGGAATATCAGCCATAACAAAAGTTTGAAAATCACGATATTCTACAATTCCTAAATTGGGCTTTAAGGTTGTAAATTCGTAATCGGCTATTTTGGGTTTTGCCGAAGTAATTACAGAAAGTAACGTCGATTTTCCAGCATTTGGAAATCCCACTAAACCAACATCAGCTAGCAATTTCAACTCCAACGTAATATATTTTTCCTCTAAGGGCAAACCGGGTTGCGCATAACGTGGGGTTTGGTTTGTTGAGGATTTGAAATGCCAGTTTCCAAGGCCCCCCTTTCCACCTTCGGCTAATATTTTTTCCTCACCTTCGTTAGTGATCTCAAAAAGAATATCGTTGGTTTCAGAATCTCTTATTACGGTTCCTAGTGGCACATCTACAAATACATCTTCACCATCGGCACCTGTACTTCTGCTTTTACTACCATGCGCACCATGACCAGCACGTGCATGTTTTTTAAATTTTAAATGAAAGAGTGTCCAAAGGTTTGAGTTTCCTCGAAGAATGATATGGCCACCACGACCACCATCTCCACCATCGGGCCCACCTTTCGTGATGTATTTTTCGCGATGTAAATGCACAGAGCCCTTACCTCCGTTGCCAGAAGCCACATACATTTTTACGTAGTCAACAAAATTTCCCTCGGTCATGGTTCAAGTTAAAAGTTATGAGTTAAAAGTTATGAGTTTTCCACTCTCACTTTTAATTTTTCCGCGAAAGCGAAAATAATTTTATTGTTCTCATAAAACACAAAACTATAACTTCAATCTCAAAGTTATAGTTTTGTATTATGAGATTCCTGCCTTCGCAGGAATTTATAAATTATCGATCACACTACTCAAACGCACCGTAATATCTTCAATACTGCCAACGCCATCAACTCCAAAATATTTGTCTTGAGCCGAGTAGTAATCTTTTAAAATAGCTGTTTTACTGTAGTATTCCTTAATACGATTTCTAATGATAGACTCATCTGCATCATCAGCTCTTCCGCTAGTTTTACCGCGTTCAAGCAAACGTTTTACTAAAATGGCATCATCAACCTCTAAAGCAATCATTGCATTTATTTGCGAATCTTTGCTGTCCATCAATTTATCTAAGGCATCCGCTTGTGCATTGGTACGCGGAAAACCATCAAAAATAAATCCCTTTGCATCAGCGTTTTTTTCAACCTCAGCATTTAACATATCAATAGTAACTTGGTCTGGAACTAATTCGCCTTTATCCATATAAGATTTAGCCAACATCCCCAAAGCAGTTTCATTTTTAATATTGTATCTAAAAACATCGCCTGTTGAAATGTGCACTAAACTATATTTTTCTTTTAAGAAATCTGCTTGTGTTCCTTTACCAGCTCCCGGAGGGCCAAAAAGCACTAAGTTCGTCATGTGTTGCGTTTCTTTTATTTGATATACTTCTGGAATATCTCTACCTAATCCATCATAGTCTAAGCCATAGCCTACTATAAATTTATTAGGGATCTCAATGCCAACATAATGTAATTTAAAGTCTTTTTTATAAGCTTCAGGTTTGTAAAAAAGCGTTGCTATTTTAAGTGTTTTTACATTTTCGTTTTTGAAAATACGGTGTACTTCAGCTAAAGTGTTTCCTGTATCAATAATGTCTTCTAAAATAATTACGGTTCTTCCTGTTAAATCTTGAGTCAACCCAATTAAACGCTGAATATCTTCAGAGGATTTTACACCTTCATAGGATGCTAGTTTTATGAATGTAACTTCACATGGCTTTGGATATTTTTTTACAAAATCGCTTACCACCATAAACGAACCATTTAAAATACCAACAAATACGGGTATTTCATCGCCTACATCTTTAGCAATGTCATTTGCCATTTTAGTTAATGCATCATCAATTTCTTTAGCAGAAATAAATGGTCTAAAATATTTATCGTGAAGCTTTATCACCGTTATTAAATTTTAAAGAGGCAAAGATAACCAATAGATTGGCGAATAACACTTTTTTGATTTATGAATTCGGGAGTAATTTAAGATTTAAGTGTATTTTTGCGTATCAATATCGTGTTTCAGATAAAATTATTTAAATGAATTACTTTTCTTCAAATTTCAAACTTGGTATTTTAGGCGGTGGGCAACTTGGAAAAATGCTCCTTTACAATACCAGAAAATTTGACATTTACACCTGTGTTTTAGAAGCTAATGATGATGCACCTTGTAAAATTGCTTGTGATGAATTTCACTTGGGTGATTTAATGGATTATGATGCCGTTTATAATTTTGGAAAACACGTTGATGTTTTAACTATTGAAATTGAAAATGTAAATGTTGATGCATTAGAAGCTCTCGAAAAAGAGGGTATAAAAGTATATCCATCCTCAAAAACATTACGCATAATACAGAATAAAGCAAAACAAAAATTGTTTTATGTTGATAATAACTTACCAACAGCACCTTTTTCGCGTTTTGCATACCTTTCGGAAATTGAAGATGCCGTTAATAATGGTGGTTTGGAGTTCCCTTTTGTTTGGAAGGCTGCCCAATTTGGTTATGATGGCAATGGCGTAAAAGTTGTTAGACAGCTTTCAGATTTAGAGGACTTACCAAAAGGAGAATGCATCGCAGAAACACTTGTTGCTTTTAAAAACGAATTGGCTGTAATTGTGGCGCGAAGTGCCTCTGGTGAAACAAAAACATACCCTGTTGTTGAAATGGAATTCCATCCTGAAGCCAACCAAGTGGAATATGTAATTTGTCCGGCTAGAATACCTGATAATATTGCTGAAAAAGCTAAAGATATTGCACTAAAAACATCTAAGGCCTTTAATCATGTTGGTTTGTTAGCTGTTGAGATGTTTCAAACCCAAGACGACAAAATTTTAATAAATGAAGTGGCGCCACGCCCACACAACTCAGGACATCAAACTATTGAAGCCAGTTACACCTCGCAATTTGAGCAACATATTAGAGCCATTTTAAATTTGCCTTTGGGACGAACCGATAGTAAAGTTGGTGGCGTTATGGTAAACCTGGTTGGTGCAGGAGGGTTTACAGGAAATGTGGTTTATAAAAACATTGAAAATATTATGAATATGGACGGTGTTACACCCCATATATATGGAAAAAAACAAATGCGTCCGTTTAGAAAAATGGGGCATGTAACCATTGTAAACGAAGATTTAAATGAAGCTAGACGTATTGCTGAAGAAGTTAAGAAGTCTATTAAAGTGATAAGTGAATAAATAACAAAAATTAAATTTGAAATTTGAGCTTGTGCAATTTTTGCACGAGCTCAATATCATTATATGAGCACTATCGTTATCTATAAAAAAGAGAATGAAATTCAAGTTGAAGTAACTTATGAAAATGATTCTTTATGGCTAAATTTAAATCAAATTTCCGAACTTTTCGATAGGAACAAATCTGTTATTTCTAGGCATGTCAGGAATATTTATAAAGAAAAAGAATTACCCGAATACGCAACTGTTGCAAAAAAAGCAACAGTTCAAAAAGAAGGTAGTAGACAAATAATGCGCCAAATAGATTATTATAATCTCGATGTGATTTTAGCTATAGGTTACAGAGTTAGTTCTGCCAAATACACACAATTCAGAATTTGGGCAAATAAAATTATTAAAGACCACTTGGTAAAAGGTTATACTGAAAACGAAAACCGTCTTAATCAATTAAAAAAAACGATTCAACTCGTAAAAAGAACTTCTAAAGCCATAAAAAACCAAGATATTAGCGTTGATGATTTTATAGATGTTTTAACAGATTACTCTCAAGCACTTGACATACTCGATGATTACGACCACCAAAGAATCACCAAAAATACCACCTCAAAAAAAGTAGTGTTTCATATTGATTATCGTGAAGCTATTTCAGCAATCGAACAATTAAGAGTTAATTTTGGTGCTTCAAAATTATTTGGAAACGAAAAAGATGCGTCCTTTAAAAGTTCCATTGCAGTAATTGATCAGACTTTTAATAGCAAAGATTTGTATCCAAGCATTGAAGAAAAAGCAGCTAACCTTATTATATTTGGTTGTTAAAAACCACTCATTTACAGATGGGAATAAAAGAATAGCAGCTTGGTTATTTGTCTGGTATCTTGATAAAAATAAATTTCTTTATAAAATTGATTCTACTAAAAAAATAACAAATAGTACCTTAGTGGCATTAACTTTAATGATTGCAGAAAGCAATCCTAAAGAAAAGGATCTGATAATAAATATAATTGTGAACTTAATTAATTCTGATAATGAATAAAGTAGGAGTAATTATGGGAAGTCAAAGCGATCTTCCTGTTATGCAAGATGCCATAGACATCTTAAAAGGTTTTAACATTGAAGTTGAAGTAGATATCGTTTCAGCGCACCGAACCCCAGAAAAATTATTCGATTACGGTAAAAATGCACATACTAGAGGTTTTTCAGTTATTATTGCTGGTGCTGGTGGCGCTGCACATTTACCAGGTATGATTGCTTCGCTTTCTCCATTGCCCGTTATTGGGGTTCCCGTAAAAAGCAGTAACTCTATAGATGGCTGGGATTCTATATTGTCCATTCTTCAAATGCCCGCTGGTGTGCCCGTTGCAACAGTAGCTTTAAACGGTGCGAGAAATGCAGGGATTTTAGCGGCTCAAATTATCGGATCTAACGATAAATATGTCCTTGAAAAAATAATGGTTTATAAAGAAAGTTTAAAAATAAAAGTAAACGAATCTGCAAAAGCCCTAAAGTCACTACCCTCTGAAAGTTAGAAAATAAAGATGTCCGATAATCCCTTATTTTTGTTGCTCGAATAAAAACAAATACACAAAATCAAAGCATAGAAAATTATCTCTATGCTGAAAGAGAACCATTTCGTGATGAATTATTAAATTTGATTGAAGGCGATTTTAGTATTAAAACGTAAATCTATTGGAGATAGAATCTTAAATAAAGTGGTGGATTTTGTGGAGACTTTTATTAATGGAATGGATAGTAGGGTTTGTCAATAAATAACCTATACATTTTGACGTGCTCTTTTGCGCATTAACGTCGTTAAAAAGCCTCGTCGTAGCTAAGGTTATAACTGTGTTTTTGCCTAGTTAATGCACAAAACAACGGTGTCTATATTCTGTACACTTTATTTCTTAACAATCCCTTAGATATTTGAATTGAAACGTAAACTTTGCGTTAGCGATTGAAACGGCATCCTTTTTTGTGCTTAACTATAAGTTTGTTTTGAAGCATATTATCATTATTATTAAAACATAGAAAACACTTGATGAGGTACC
>TARA_R110002049_G_scaffold47482_8_pt1 | contig 13916 bp, 11 predicted proteins | sample TARA_R110002049 | Tara Oceans TARA_R110002049 (sample SAMEA4396941) | marine metagenome | biome: Polar Biome; feature: [SRF] surface water layer (ENVO:00010504); material: water (ENVO:00002006), including particulate matter (ENVO:01000060) such as... | depth 5 m | reverse complement strand
ATAACTTTATATGGTGTTGTTCTTGCTTGAATTTGTAAGTGTGGATTTTTTATTTTCAAAGCGGAGCTTTGAAAGGTCAATTGATTTCGTAATAGCTCGATTTAATAATGATCTTTATTCATTTTTTATTTGGATTGTTTATTTTTATAGGCAATAAATCAATGCAAGTAGGTGTCTAAAACAATTGAGTAATTCTTTTAATTTTCGGGTAAAAGGATTTAAAAACCCTTATATAATTGGTAAATGACAGGTAGGTGACATGCCTATGTCGTTATAAAGTAGCAGTCTTAGCAATAGCTTTGTACCATACAAAATAAAGAATTATGGAAGCACAATCAATTGCAAAAAATTTAGTTTATCAGCGGAAGCTAAAAGGCTATACGCAAGAAGAGTTATCCGATAAAACTCAAGTTACAGTACGAACCATTCAACGTATTGAGAAAGGGGATGTAAATCCGCATTTACAAACAGTAAAGTTACTCGCTACAGCTTTAGATGTTGAAGTGAATGATTTATTGATCTTAGAAAATCCAAAAGAAGAAAACATTCAGAAAAAATGGTTGTTATTACTACACGGAACTCCTATTCTAGGGCTTATTCTTCCATTCTGTAATATCTTATTTCCGTTATTTTTATGGATTCATAAGCGAGAGGATAATAGGCTATATGATATACATGGAGTAAAAGTTATTAATTTTCAAATTAGTATGACCTTATTGTATATACTCTCCTTTGTGTTGTTGTTGACTATTGAAGGATGGGGTTTTTTTATTTTTATAGCTGTCATCCCTATTAGTATATTAATTACATTCTATAATATTCTAAAAGCAATCAATACACAGAAATGTTATTATCCGTTTTCAATTCCATTTTTAAAACAAACAAAGACAGATTTAGGAACTAAACTATTCGCTGTATTGGTTGGGTCTTTATTGGTATTGACTAGTTGTACTTCTAATAAAGTTGGCGATATCATTCGTTTAGATGAAACCACTATCACTAAAGATTCATTAACAGCTAAGATGAATCAATTAATTGATGATGCAAATGTGCATGGAATAGCGGTAACGGTTTTTAATAATAATCAAATTGCCTATCATAATACCTTTGGGTATAAAGATTATCAGAAGAAGCTAGTTTTAACAGATACAACAAATATATATGGAGCTTCTTTTAGTAAAGCTGTTTTTGGAGTGTTAGTAATGAAATTGGTTGAAGATGGAGTGATAGACTTAGATACTCCTTTAGAATCTTATTTGCCTAAAAAAATACATGAATACGAACCTAAAACGAGATGGCATGATGATTTTTCTTCTTTAAAAAATGACAGTTTATATGCTAAAATAACGGCTAGAATGTGCTTAACTCATACCACAGGGTTTGTAAATTCAAGATGGTTTGAGCCAGACTATCAATTGCGCATACATGGCATCCCAGGTTCTAGATACAGTTATTCGGGAGAAGGGTTCGTATATTTACAAGTTGTTTTAGAACACCTACTTGATAAAAATTTAGAAGAATTAGCACAGCAAATAATTTTCGAACCCCTAAATATGCAAAACTCTAGTTATCAATGGCTTACAGTTTTTGAAAATAATTTTGCTTATGGTCATAATGCGAAAGGTGAACTTTTTATAAAAGACAAAGATAATGAGCCAAGAGGGGGTAGTACATTAGAGACAACGGCACAAGACTACACGAAATTTTTAGAAGGTGTATTGCAGCATAAAATTTTATCGAAAAAATCATGGAACGAGTTATTCTCGCCGCAAATAAGAATCCGTTCTGTACAACAATTTGGCCCTTTAGCGTTAAAAGATTCCACGACAAATGATGCTATACAATTGAGTTATGGTTTAGGTTGGGGCATTTTACAAACACCCTATGGAATAGGAGTTTTCAAGGAAGGACATGGGAATGGTTTTCAGCATTACGCTATTTTATTTCCTAAAGCTAAAAAAGGAATCATGATAATGACCAATAGTGATAATGGAGAAAGTATCTTCAAAGAGTTATTAGACGTGGCTATAAAAGACACCTTCACGCCAACGGAATGGGAAAATTATATTTCCTATAAGCAAGAGTGAAAGTTATGTATGGGATTATTCTTTTATGTCTTTTATGACAATGAAACAATATTTTTATAAATAGCCAATTAAAATTCGCCACACATAAAATAATATATCTCATACTTTCTTTTTTTAATAAATACCGCTTCAACCGGAGTAGACTTATATAATGAGAAACCTAATTTTGTTACCAAATTTTCGATATCATATATCTGGATAAATAATAATGGCAATTAAGCGTGCAATCTCTACGACTATTTACGCTCGTATAATTTGTTCGATTTGGTTTTCAAGTTGTAAACATAAGATTTAAGAAGCTGTTTGGAGCAATATACGAGTAAGTGTAGCGTGCTTATGACTTTATAAAATGAATTAAATAGGCAATTAAAATACTTACCATTAATCCTATGTTTACCTTAGCAAAGTCCTTAATTATTAAAGAATAAGTTGTTTTTAATTGTTTTTTCTCCAATAAATAATTAATAGCAATTTCTCGGCCTGCTAATATCCCAACAAATGTCCATGTGGTACTCATAGGAACATCGTTAAGAACTGTAAATAGATACAATAAAAGACCATAACAGGCATCAATAATAGTGGCCGATCGAATATGTTGGGTATTCGATTTTTGATTTACAATCTTCTGAATATTTCCACCCTTTACATTAAAGATGTAGGCCATGATACTCAAAATTACGACTAGCGATAACCCTAATTCGTAAAGAGATATTTGTCGAGGTAGAAATACAAAAATATTAGCAAAATCTTGAATCAACCATTGTGACCATAAAAAACCTGTGGAAAACCATTGTGCAATCAACCAATAGCGTTTCTGTTTCTTTTTATCCATTAATCTAATCGAAGCTTTAGATTCAAATTTTTTGGCAATAATAAGATACAGTACTAAAGCAGAGACAAAGGCTAAAGAATAGCCTAGAATAGATTTAAGAATCATTTTTTCAATTAGCTGTCCAGTGGAAAAGACACTTAATATCATAAAGGTTGTACTAACTGGGATTCCAAACCTTGTAATAATTAATAAGGATAATGGCGCTAATAAATACCACCAGGGTAATGGATTAGGTAACGGGATTTCCGATAACCTGCCAAATGAAACATCACCAGTATTCATATACCAGCCAATTAGAATTGTTACCGTTAGAATGGAACCTGCAAATGCCCATAAATAATACCATTTTACTTTGGTATTTGAGGCAATAAAAGTGCCTAGAGTTTGTATTACATCATTTGCAATAACGGAGTAGGCAGCAATAAGAAAACCGATACAAATAATAAGTTCGTTCATTTAATATATAATTAATAACAATATCTTTTTAAAAAATCGAGTAAAATTAGCTCAATAATTGTTGTAGTAAATGATTCTTAAAAAATATTCTGATTCAAATTTTATTGTACATTTGATTTTTGAATAAGTACATTAAATTTATCTTTTAGGTGAGCGCAATGTTTTGGTTTAAAAGTTTACTTCATATACTTTTTTTTAGCAGTTTTCAAACTACCTATACGGTTTCAGAAAATGATGCTGCTCATAAGAATTTAACTTATGTTACCAGTGAGACAGAAGTTCAAGATAGGCTATATGCTATTTTAGATGGGCTTAATGTAATTTGGGAGAATACTGTACTTACATCCGTTGATTCAGTTTTTAAACTAGATGACAGCTCCTTAAAAACTAAATTGAAATGGTTGTGTGGTCATAAAAATAATACCGCATTACTTTATATCTCATTCAGAAATTTTATTGATCTCCATTTTGATACGCATAGAATAGCGTATCAATTTCATTCTTTTCCTTAATGTTTAATGCTAAGGCCACAGCGCTTTTAGCATTATTTTGTTATTCCGTGTTTTGCAAATCATCTTTAAATGATTTTTTGCACAGTGTAGCACGTTCTAAATCATTTTTTAATTATAAAATAATATTCAAATGAATACTTCATTAATCATAGTATGCCTAATAATGGTGTGCGTAATTTTTTTACCATTTTTTTTATTCAATAGATCAGGAAAAGCAAAACAAAATAAAGCAATAATTAAGGGTGTTATCTCTAAAAATAATTTAAAAATCTCTCAAGAAGAAACTTGGGGTAATTCGTATATCGGGTTAGATGATAATCAAAAGAAACTAATGTTTTTGAAATTTTTAGATACCAATGTTATTGAACTACTATTCGATATCAATACGATAAAAGAATGCACAATTAATGAGCAAAGAAAATTCTATAAAGTAAAGGATAAGAAAGAGTCATTACTGGAGAAACTAGATTTCAAAGTTTCCTTAAAAAGTGGGGAAACCATAGCGCTTAATTTTTTTGATACAAATCTGAATTACAAGGAGGATTTTGAGCTGAAAAGAATTGAAAAATGGAAGTTTTTAATAACGCAGTTAATTACTGCGAAAAATTCTGATAAAAAAGTAGCTTAATTAAGAAGGCTAAAAGTTAACGATACAAATAATATGGTATACAAGTTATTTAGAAAAAAATCAATGGACAGTCTTCAGAAGGAATCTGAAGAATCTTCTTTAAAAAGATCATTAGGAGTTTTTGATTTAACGATGTTGGGTATTGGTGCTATCATTGGAACTGGTATTTTTGTATTAACGGGTGAAGCGGCTGCGGGTACTGAGCATGCTTTGGGAGCAGGCCCAGCTTTAACCATTTCTTTTGTAATTACGGGTCTTGCTTGTTTGTTTGCAGCGTTATGTTATGCAGAATTTGCTTCTATGATTCCGGTATCTGGTAGTGCTTATACCTATTCATATTATTCTTTTGGTGAATTAATTGCCTGGATAATTGGTTGGGATTTAATATTAGAATATGCCGTTGGAAATGTTGCTGTTGCAATAGGATGGTCTGGTTATTTTAAAAACCTTTTAGACGGTCTGGGCTGGTATTTACCTGGTTGGATGTCAGCGGCTTCAGGAACAGAAATGATTCAACTGCCTTCTGGATCTTGGTCAGCTCTTACCCCAGCTGTAGTATCAAAGTTTGGTACCTTAGTTTCAACTTTCCCACATACCACTTCCTGGATTAATCTTCCAGCTTCAGTCATGACTCTTTTAATTACAGCTTTGCTTTATATTGGTATTAAAGAATCTGCTCGAGTAAATGCCACTTTGGTAATTGTGAAATTAGTTTTAGTCGGGTTATTCTTATGGTATGGATTACCGCATTTTGATCCAGATACCAATTGGGTGCCTTTTGCCCCAAATGGATGGAAGGGAATTATGACTGGAGCAGCATTGGTGTTTTTTGCGTATGTAGGTTTTGATGCCGTAAGTACAACATCTGAAGAAGCCAAAAATCCACAGCGTGATTTGCCTAGGGCCATGATTATTGCGCTAGTTGTTTGCACAATTCTATATATCGTTGTTGCGGCTGTACTTACGGGTATGGTGCCTTTAAATATTTTGGCAAATGAAAAACCAGTTGCTGAGGCGTTAATAGCAGTTGGGGAAAATAATATTGCGCTATTAATCGCAATTGGAGTAACGGTAACAATGCCTACCGTATTATTAGTAATGCAATTGGGGCAAATACGAATACTTTATGCCATGAGTAAAGATGGTTTAATAAGTAGTAAACTTAATAAGGTTTCTAAACGATTTGCTACGCCTTCATTTGCTACAATAGTGGTTGGTTTGTTTGTCGCCATACTTGCTGGTACAATTGATATTGGTGTTGCTGCAGAACTTACTAATATTGGAACTTTATTTGCATTTGTTATTGTGGCTATTGGGGTATGGATTTTACGAGTTAAAGAACCAAATGCTCCACGAAAATTTAAAACGCCTTTTTATAAAATTGTTTGTTCCTTATGTGTTATAATATGTTTGGGATTGATGATTTCTTTGCCCTATTTGACTTGGATACGATTTTTTATTTGGATGATTTTAGGAGTGATTATTTACGCTTTATATGGTTATAAGAAAAGTAGCTTGAATAAAATCACCAAGTAATAAAAAGTATTTTTTGAACTGTAACTTAAAAGCCATTGTTTACATAAACAGTGGCTTTTTTAATGATTGCTATTGGGTGTAAAATGAAGTTTTATTTCACTATTGCTTAGGTCATAAAAAAAAACATATTTTTACAACAACATTATTTCGGTATGGAGCTGGCGATTTTAAATGTATGTGTTGTATATGAAAAACCTAATTAACTTTAAAGATAAGGTAATAGTCAAGAGTAAAAGGTTCTTTAAGTTTGTTTGGCAACATCCTTTTAAAAGCTTCTTTTATTTTGTAGGCATTGGTTTTACATTTGTACTGGTATTTGTTTTACTTGTTTATTTTGGTGCTTTTGGTAAGTTACCTACTAAAGCCTATTTAAAACAATTAAAAAATCCGATTACATCAACATTATATGCTTCTAATAAGGAAGCCATAGGCTATTATTTTCTCCAAAATAGATCTAATGTAGATAGTACACAGATTACAGCATATTTAAAAGAGGCCTTGGTTGCGACTGAGGATAGTCGCTTTTATTCCCATGGGGGAATAGATTTTAAAAGCTACGGGCGTGTTTTGGTGAAGTCCATACTATTAGGTCAAAATGCTGGTGGAGGTAGTACGATCACACAGCAAGTGGCCAAGAATATTTTTGGAAGGCAGCAACAATATTTCTTGTCAACTCCAATAAATAAGGTTAGAGAGCTATTTATCGCAAGACGATTAGAGAGTATTTATGATAAAGATGACATACTTCTCTTATATTTTAACACCGTTTCTTTTGGAGAGAATATTTATGGGATTGAAAAGGCAGCGTATCGCTTTTTTAATAAACCACCAGAAAAATTAAATTTGACAGAAAGTGCTACTTTAGTTGGAGTTTTAAAAGCTCCTTCATATTACAGTCCTAGAGTTAATCCAGAACGATCGACTACTCGAAGAAATATAGTTTTGAGTCAGATGGTGAAATATGGCTTCATAACAACAGAAGAAATGGACGCTGCTAAAACACCATTAGTATTGGACTATCAATTGCCGAAGAAAACATCAGCTTTCTCTTCTTATTTTAAAGATTTGGTTGCCGATGAATTTTCACAATGGGCAGATGAGCATCCTGCCGACGATGGTCATATTTATGATTTAGAGGCTGATGGACTTGCTATTTATACAAGCTTAAACACATCGATACAGAAATATGCAGAAACAGCTTTAAATCGTCAAATAGAAAGTCTGCAGAACCTTATGGATAAGTATTGGGATGCTGCAACTATTGAAGGAGGAAAAGAAGCCTTATTGAAGAATTTGGTAAACCAGAATTTACAAGTTAAAAATCTGCAAAGCCAGGGGAAAACCCAAGAAGAGATTACTGCGTTCATTCAACAAAAGAAAAATAGAAAATATTGGGTTGTTGGAGAAGGATATGAAAATAAATTGCAATCATTGGAAGATTCAATTGCAAAAAGCATAAATAGGCTACACGCAAGTGTAGTAGTACTAAGTAGTACTTCAGGAAAAATTATGGGGTATGTTGGTGGGATTGATTACGGCTTTAGCCAAGTAGATAATGTAAAAACTCCACGGCAAGTAGGGTCAACCTTTAAACCAATTACGTATTTGGCAGCCTTAGAAGCTGGACAGCAAGTTTGTGATTATTATGATAATAATTTAATAACCTATTCAAAATATGAAGACTGGCAACCTAGAAATTCTAATGGTGGTTATGGGGGTAGTTATAGCATGTATGGTGCTTTGGCTAATTCTGTGAATACGGTTTCTGTAGCCATTCAATTAAGAACGGGCGTAGAAAGAGTACTCGCTCAAGCTAGAAAAATGGGTATTGAGACTACCTTGCCTGAGGTGCCATCAATTGTTTTGGGTACGGCGGATATAAGTTTGTTAGAAATGGTGACTGCTTATGCATCTATTTCTAATGGAGGTAATAAAATTAAACCCTATGCTATTGAGCGTATTGTTAATGATCATGGGGTTGTTTTGTACGAATCTAAACCATCGTATTACGGTAGAGTGGCGAGTTCGGAACATATTAAAGATCTTCAAAAAATGATGGAAGGTGTAGTAACTGATGGAACAGCATCGCGAATGCTAGGTTATGAAATACCTTATAATCTAATAGGGAAAACAGGAACGACTCAAAATAATGGTGATGGATGGTTTATTGGGGCTTCACCAGAGTTGGTTATAGGTTCTTGGGTAGGTACTTACGATAAACGTGTGCAGTTTGCCTCTACGAGCATGGGTTCTGGCGCTAATACAGCATTACCAATAGTAGCATCGATATTTAAAAATTTAAGTTATTGGAAAAGACCAATACTAACTAATTTTCAATACGATTTTGATTATTTTCATTGCCCTCCATTTCTAGAACTCCAAGCTAAAGAAGCCTTTGAGTTTGCAAAGTCTGATACTACTTATTTGATGAGTTTACGGATTAAAGATACGCTGCAAATATTATCTGCAATGCCAATCGTAATAGATTCAGTTCATGGAATTGCACCAATACCTATTAAAACGGATTCTCTTACTTTAGATAGTATTTCTACTGGCTTAAAAGATGTTATTAAAGATGAGCAGTAGCCAATTGTATCAGTTCTTTTTACTGACTATCGAATTCATAATCATTTGAGCATGAACTCTTGAATTTTCAATAAACCATTTATGGGTTTCCATGCCACCACATATGACTCCGGCAAGATAAAGGTTGCTGATATTGGTTTCCATTGTTTCTTGATCATACTGGGGTAATCTCTTTTGATCATCGGATAACGCAACACCTAATTTTTCTAGAAATTCAAAATTGGGTTTGTATCCAGTTAATGCCAAAACAAAATCGTTTTCAATGGTCTTCATTCCTTCGGGCGTATGAATAACCAATTCATCTTGTTTTATTTCGTGCAGCGTAGCGTTGTAAAATACCTTAATACTGCCTTCTTCTATTCGATTAATAATATCAGGTCTTACCCAGTATTTTACCCGCTGTCCAACTTCTGAACCTCTTATGATTAAGGTGACTTCCGCTCCTTTTCGGTAACATTCTAAAGCAGCATCTATTGCGGAATTACTCGCGCCAATAACGGCTACTTTTTGTTGTGCATAATAATGCGGATTATCGTAATAATGTTTTACTTTCTGTAATTCTTCACCCGGAACATTTATCATATTAGGAAGATCATAAAATCCTGTGGCGATTATAACGTGAACGGCAGAATATTTTTTTTTAGTGGTGGTGATTTCAAAAGTTATATCGTTTTTGACCACGTTTTTAACCTTTTCGAAAAGATGAATATTAAGATTGTTGCTTGTTACAATTCTGCGGTAATATTCCAATGCTTCATCCCTTTTTGGCTTTGGCTCTTTGCTGATAAATGGGATGTTATCAATTTCTAATTTCTCAGATGATGAGAAAAATTGCATATTGCTAGGGTAGTGAAAAAGGGAATTTACAATAGGTCCTTTTTCTAAAATCACATAACTGAGACCTTTCTTTTTAGCTTCTAATCCACAGGCAATTCCGATTGGACCGCCACCAACAATTACAACATCATATGCTTTCATTAACCTGCAATTTCTCTAAGTTCTTCAATTGTTTTAGTTGGGTCATCACTTTTGAAAACAAAACTTCCGGCTACAAGAATATCCACTCCAGCATCTTTTAATGCCTTTGCATTAGCTGCTGTAACGCCGCCATCAATCTCTATTAGTGTATGGGCTCCTTTTCTTTTAATTAGTGCTTTTAATGCTTTTATTTTATCATAGGTATTTTCTATAAATGACTGTCCACCAAATCCAGGGTTAACACTCATGATGATAACAATATCAATATCGTTAATGGTATCTTCCAGTAGGCTAATATTTGTATGTGGGTTTAAGGCAACACCAGCTTTCATACCCTCTGCTTTAATTGCCTGCAGTGTTCTATGTAAATGGGTGCAAGCTTCATAATGTACAGTTAAGTTGGTTGCTCCTAATTCAGCAAAAGTTTTTATATACCTGTCTGGATCCACAATCATTAGGTGTACATCTAAAGGTTTTGTAGCATACTTTGCAATAGCTTTAACTACTGGCATTCCATAAGATATGTTAGGAACAAAAACACCATCCATAACATCTATATGATGCCAATCGGCAGTGCTGTTATTAACCAATTCTACATCACGTTGCAAGTTGCCAAAATCTGCTGCTAAAAGCGAAGGTGCTATTTTAATATTGCCCATATGAAGGATACACTTTTCTGTTCATACAAAAATAGTGATTTTGTGATGGTTCTTAAGAAAGAAAAAGTTAATGATGCTTCAATAGTGGAGGCAAGATGCTATCTCATCTAGAAATGGAGCTACCCAATTTGTCTTAAACCTTCATAAACAGCAATACTTACTGCATTTGCGAGGTTTAGACTTCTAATGTGATTGCTATATAGTGGAATTTTGTAAAGCTTACTGTGGTTATTTGTGATAATTTCTTTAGGCAATCCAACGGACTCTTTTCCGAAAACTAGAAACATATCATCTTTAAAATCAATCTCCCAGTGTGTTTTTGCTCCATGACTTGAAAAGTAAACAATATGCTTATCGCTATGTTTAGCATAAAATTCTTCGATGTTTTCGTAGATAGTAAGTGAAATATATTGCCAATAATCTAGTCCAGCACGTTTTACTCGTTTGTCACTCAATTCAAAACCAAATGGTTTCACCAAATGCAAATGACTGCCAGAGGCTAAACTTAACCTGCCAATGTTGCCGGTATTATTCGGTATTTCGGGTTCAACTAAAACAATATGTAAAGGCATTATTTTTTAATAGATTTTAAATATAAATACTCAACCTTTTCTCTTGCCCAAGGCGTTTTACGTAAAAAAGTCAAACTAGATTTAATAGAGGGATTACTTTTAAAAGAATTGATATTAATTTGTAACGCAAGTTCTTGCCAGCCATATTTTTCAACCAAAAATTCTAGTATATCGGCGAGCTTAATACCATGTAGTGGATTGTTGGGTTGCTCTTTTTTGTCGTTATTTTCCATTTAAAAACTTAAATACTAGAGAGTTGAGGTATATTTAAAAATTAAAAACTCCGGTAATCAGCCGGAGTTTTATTCATCAATCAAAAAACGAACAGTCATGATAACTGTTGTTACTTTTCACAAATTACAATTTTTAGACCAAATTTCCAATAGAGAAATTTTTAACAGTAATTTATGCTTGGGTTTTAACCAAGATATGTTTTTAATATTTTACTTCTAGAAGTATGTTTTAATCTACGGATAGCTTTTTCTTTAATTTGACGCACACGCTCTCTTGTAAGATCAAATGTTTCACCTATTTCTTCCAAGGTCATAGAATGCTGACCAGCAAGGCCAAAATATAAGCGAATAACATCTGCTTCTCTAGGGGTTAATGTTTCTAAAGCTCTTTCGATTTCAGTTCTAAGCGATTCATGTAACAATTCTCTATCTGGGTTTGGAGATTCACCACTACGAAGTACATCATAAAGGTTAGAATCTTCACCATCAATTAATGGAGCATCCATAGATACATGGCGGCCAGAGTTTTTCAAAGATTGTTTTACATCTTCAACAGTCATATCTAATTCCTTCGCAATTTCTTCTGGTGAAGGCTGACGCTCATGCGCTTGCTCTAAAAAGGCGAACGTTTTATTAATTTTATTGATTGAACCAATTTTGTTTAACGGTAAACGTACAATACGTGATTGTTCAGCTAAGGCTTGTAAGATAGATTGACGAATCCACCAAACAGCATAAGAGATAAATTTAAATCCACGAGTTTCATCAAAACGTTGTGCAGCTTTAATAAGACCAAGGTTACCTTCATTAATTAAATCGGGTAGTGTAAGTCCTTGATTTTGATATTGTTTTGCAACAGATACCACGAATCTTAAGTTAGCTTTGGTTAATTTTTCCAAAGCTGCTTGATCACCTTTTTTAATTCGTTGAGCCAATTCTACTTCCTCATCGGCAGTAATTAAATCTACTTTACCAATTTCTTGTAAGTATTTGTCTAACGAAGCGGTTTCCCTATTGGTAACCTGTTTTGTAATCTTTAGCTGTCTCATCTAAATATTCTTTCTAAATTATGTTGTTGTGCATAGACTGCATATAATTATACGTTGAAAAAAAGAAAATGTTACAATTGGAAGTTATTATTTTGTGTTTTTCGGTTAAAATGCATAAAAAAAGACCCTAATTTCAAAAATTAGGGTCTTTTATAAGGGTATAAGAATGAACTTTTTTAGTCTCTTCTTGGTTTTCTATCTCTAGAATCTCTACTGTTTCGGTCATTTCTACCTCCACGATCGCGATCATTTGTACGTGGTGGTCTTTCTACAAAACCTTCAGGTTTTGGTAGTAAGGCCTTACGAGAAACTTTCTCTTTACGAGTTTTAGGATCAACACCAAAGTATTTCACATCAAAAACATCGCCCATGTTGACAACATCAGAAACATTCTCTGTACGCTCCCATGCCAATTCAGAAACATGTAATAAAACTTCATTTCCTGGAGCATCTAGATATTCTACAACGGCACCAAAATCTAACATTTTTATTACTTTCACCTGGTATGTTCCACCAAGTTCTGGTTTAAACATCAAAGAATCTATTTTAGCTAATACAGCATCAATACCATCTTGATTAGTTCCTAAAATTTCAACAATACCTTCTTCCGTAACAGGATCTTCGTTAATAACGATTGTACATCCAGTTTCTTTTTGAAGTTCTTGAATTACTTTTCCACCAGGACCAATTAATGCACCAATAAATTCATTAGGAATTCTACGCATGATCATTTTTGGAGAATGTGGTTTCACATCTGCATTTGGTTGCGCTATGGTTTCAGTAATTTTACCTAAAATGTGTAAACGACCTTCACGCGCTTGTTTTAATGCATTTACTAAAATTTCATAGGATAAACCTTTAATTTTAATATCCATTTGACAAGCAGTAATTCCTTCAGAAGTTCCTGTAACTTTAAAGTCCATATCACCTAAATGATCTTCATCACCTAAAATATCAGACAATACAGCGTAACGATCACCATCAGAAATTAATCCCATAGCAATACCAGAAACTGGTCTTTTCATTTGAACCCCAGCATCCATTAAAGCCATTGTCCCTGCACAAACAGTTGCCATTGAAGAAGAACCGTTAGATTCTAATACTTCAGAAACTACTCTTACCGTATAAGGACAGTTATCAGGAATCATTCCTTTTAAACCACGTTGTGCTAAGTTACCATGACCAACTTCACGACGAGATGTTCCTCTTAAAGGACGTGCTTCTCCTGTACAAAAAGGAGGGAAATTGTAATGTAAATAGAAATTTTCTTCACCTTCGTAAGATGGCATATCAATTTTATTAGAATCTCTAGAAGTTCCTAAAGTAACTGTTGCTAATGCCTGAGTTTCTCCTCTTGTGAAAATAGCTGAACCATGTGTTGATGGTAAATAATCTATCTCACACCAAATTGGTCTAATTTCATCAGTTTTTCTACCGTCTAAACGTAAACCTTCACTTAAGGTTAATTCACGAACGGCTTCTTTTTCTGCTTTGCTGTAATACCCTCCAACAAGGTGGCCAAATTCTGCCATCTCTTCTTCAGTAAATGAAGCTTTTACTTCTTCTTTTACTTCTGCGAATGCTGCACTACGTTCTGCTTTAGAAGTTCCTTTCTTAGCAATAGCGTAACATTTATCGTAAGCTAAATCGTGTATTCTTTTTTCTAAGTCTTCGTTTTTTTCTGCAGTTGCATACTCACGAACCTCTTTTTTACCAAATGCTTCTGCCAAACGTAATTGAGCAGCAATCTGAACTTTAATAGCTTCATGAGCAAATTTAATTGCTTCA
>TARA_R110002049_G_scaffold229987_1_pt1 | contig 13928 bp, 14 predicted proteins | sample TARA_R110002049 | Tara Oceans TARA_R110002049 (sample SAMEA4396941) | marine metagenome | biome: Polar Biome; feature: [SRF] surface water layer (ENVO:00010504); material: water (ENVO:00002006), including particulate matter (ENVO:01000060) such as... | depth 5 m | reverse complement strand
CAAGCCGGTGTTGCCGATCAATGTGGCCACTGCCTGGCACGCGCTGCGCAGTTGCGGGGTGAACGATCAGTACGACCATCTTGGACGGTTGTTTGAAGAACATTAATCAGAGTGTCAGGCGATGCGCCCTGTTGTCGGGGTTCGCGGCCTGCCTGTTGTCGTCACCGGGGCATGCGCAGGCGCGTTGGCAGGACAGTTACTGCGTCGACGCCCAGCAGGTGCTCGCCGGCACAGAACTGGTTGCCGAACTCGAAGTGCACGACAACTGGGATACGTTTGTCGAATCCAAGGCCAGTGATTCGCCGCTCACGGTACACGAGTACCTGAGTAACCCGTCCGCTGAAGGTATACCGCGTACGTTGTCGTGCAAGATGCGCACAGCAGAGCGCATCAACGCCACGGAAACCGTCGACCCGGCTAATCCCGCCGCCACTGGCGATACAGACTGTGTGGCGGTACACCGCGACATGGTGGCAAAATTACTTGTCAGCCTGGCCGGCCAGCGGCTCGCAATCGAGCGCGATGACATCGTTTTCGATGAGGATGAAACCACCTATATCGGCCCACGCTGGTTAAAACCCTGGCCTTATGACGCCGTCACGGCGCAGGACGGTGTGCTGCATTTGCACGCCAGAGCGCTGTACGCGCCCCATGTCTGGTGGATTCCGATGCCGGAGCGGTTCAAGGGCAACTACTACTGTCACCTTGTGGCACCCGATTATCTTGAGGCTATCCTGATCGGCAAGGTGACGCCTCCACTGAATTAACGCTTAGCATTCCCGAGGATACGGATATGGACAACTACCAGATAGCGCGACGCGCGCAGATCGGCGTGATTATTCCCTCCACTAATACCGGTGTGGAGTACGATCTACAGAAGTTCAACCTGGACGGTGTGACCTGGCACCCCTCGCGGTTCTGGATAGAATTGCGCAACTGGGCCGACGAGGTGGAAGCCACCGGCGATGACAACGATACCGTGTTCGAGCGCTTTCTCGAGATTATGCGCGGCGAGATCCCGATTTCACTGCGCAATGTGATATCGGCCAAGGTGACGCACATCATGCTGGGTATGTCGGCGGAAACCTTCTGGGGTGGCGTTGAAGGCAGTATCGAGTTTGAGAAAAACGTGCGCGCGCACATCGGCGATCTCGGCCTGACAACGGGCGCCGAAGCCACCCGACAGGCACTGGAGTGTTTTAAAGCGAAAACCATCTCTGTGATTACACCCTACCCACCCGTGGGCGACGCCAATGTCCGGCAGTACTTTGAAGAGATCGGCTACAAGGTGAAGGCGGTGAAAGGGCTGGACCGCCCCTCGGCCACGGCGATTGCGGAAACGTCGATTCAGGATGTGCTGCAGGCGGTGCGCGAGGTCGATGGTGACGAGGTGGATGCCATCGTGCAGTGCGGCACCAACCTGTCGACGGTTGACCTGTTTCCGACGCTGGAGCACCAGCTGCAGAAGCCGCTTATTCCAATCAATGTCGCCACCGCCTGGCACGCACTGCGCGCCTGTGGCATCGAGGATAAAGTCACCGGCCGTGGCCGCCTGATGGAAGAGTTCTAGAGGGCGACCTATGTTGCGAGCGGCGGCACTGCAGTTTGCCAGTGGTACGGATGTCGAGGAAAATCTCGCGACCTGTCTGCGCGTAATCGATAAAGCGGCGGTGGAGGGCGCCGGGCTGATGGTGCTGCCAGAGTTCAGCAATCACATCTCCTGGTACGACGATGCGGCGCATGCGCGAGCGGTGTCGCTGGAACCGGATGGCCCGTTTCTACAGGCGATAGCGGCGCGCGCCAGAACCCACCAGAGCTACATTGTCATCAACGTCAGCCTGCGCGGTGCAGCCGATACCCTCACCGTGACCTCGCTGTGTTTTGATCCGCATGGCCAACTCTGTGGCAGGGCGGACAAACAGACGCTGATGGGGCACGAGAATATCTGGTTCGAACGCGCAGCAGTGCACGGCGATCTGGTGGAGGCGCCATTTGGTCGCTTCGGCATGTTCCCCTGCCGCGATGGTGTCACCTGTGAAACGCCGCGCGGACTCGCCCTGCGCGGTGCCCAGTTATTCTGCGACTCACTGAATTCGTTTGCGCTGGACGAGGCGACTCTGCATGTGCCCGCGCGGGCGCCGGAGAATCGCGTGTTTCTGGTGGCCGCTAACAAGGTGGGGCCGTTGATACCGGTACACCTGTTGCAGGCCGTGAGTGAACAGACCCATATTCCCGTGCGCTTCCTCAACGGTGCGGGCGGGAGCCAGATTGTCGACCCGTGGGGCAATGTGCTGGCGCGGGCACAGGGCGATGGTGAAGAAGTGATTGTCGCAGACATTGATCTGGCTTTGTCGGACGATAAACGCATGCCCGACGGTACCGATATCCTGGCAGCGCGCCGCCCCGCGCTGTATCGGGACATCGCCGCAGAGCCACAACAGCCTGTGCAGGCCTCGGCCGCAGAGGAACTGGATGTGGCCTGCATCGCGCCACTTGCCAGCGCAGAGCAGGCGCTGCTGGAAATCCCCCAACTGCTGGCGGCGCTGCCCGCGGAAACCGGTCTGGCGGTATTGCCTGAATTGTTCTGCTACGAACGGGATAATACGATGACGCCCGAAGAGCAGTGCGCGCTGGGTGAAAGGGCCATCGCCAGCATCACAGACAACTTGCGAGACTTCCCGTGCCTTAGCATCTGTACCAGCCTGATGCGCCCGTACAATGTGGATGGCACACAAGGCGTCGCGGTTGCCGCTGTTTTAATCAACCGCGACGGTATACTCGCCGAACAGCCGCGCCTGCATAGCGCCGGTGCCGCACCCGGTTTGCAGCTCGCAGATGAACTGCAACTCGTGGATATGCCGTGGGGCAGGCTGGCGATACTGTCCGGTCACGATCTGCTGTTTCCGGAAGTGGTGAAGCTCGCGGCGATTCGCGGCGCACAGGTGCTCGCGGTGCCCTGCGCATTCCAACAGGGCTGGGAGAGAGAGTTCGGCCTGCTGAGTCGCGCGGCAGAAAATCGCCTGTGCATCGTGGCCAGCGGCGGCGCAGAATTCCCCGGCGCCATTCTGGACCTGCAAAGCGATTTTACCTTGATGACACCCTGGCAGGAGCGCGAGTTCGACGGCTACATCAACGCGCCGCTGGTCACCGAGCAGCTACCCGGTGAACCGTTGACCACCGCCTGCATACACCCACAGGCCTCGAACAACAAGCTAATGTCAGAGCAGACTGATCTGATACTCGACCGCCCGTGGCGATTGAGCGCAGATCTATTGCTGGAGGGCGGAGCATGAACGACCTAGCAGCCACACTCGCCGATCACATCATAGCGCCAGCGCATATCGGCTTTATCGTGCCCGACCTGCAACAGGCAGTCGCCAATGCCTGTGCTGTGTATGGGATAGCGCCGGATTCGGTAGAGTATCAGCCGGAGCGCGGCGAGGACGCGCCCACCCTGTTCGCGTTTTTCAGCGTGGGTGGTTTGGCGTTTGAATACATCGAGCCGCGCGATGAACACTTTCGCAAAATCCTGTTTGATATGCCCTCGGGCAGTGCCGGCATCAATCACGTGGCCTGGCGCGTGCGTGATATAGAAGGTGCGCTACAGCGATTGCACGAGCAGGGCATTGCGCCGGGCCATGTCACGCCAGACGGCGTGGTCAGCTTTGGCGGCAAGAAAATGGTATACCTCGACCCCGCCACCACAGGCGGCCTGGTGATCGAACTCATCGAATATGCTGAAACCCAGCAGGGCTGACATAGCGATGCCCGGTTATACCGTAACGTCATGGTGAACAGCACAGGCAAACAGACAGGGCGCTATCTCTACCAGCTCAATGGCGAGCCCGCACCGGTGCAGGAATTCTGGAGGCGCGAGCAACACAGCGACGGCAGCGTCTGCATAACCTCGGGCCGCAGGGCAGGCGCAGTGGCCATCGATACCGAAGCGCGTGAAGTCGCGCAGCGCATCGAGTCGTTCTCCGCCCAATGGCGGGAGGAGGGCGGACGCGAACTGGACGTGGATTACGGGCTGCACGGGAAGGTGCTGCATGTCACACGCCGCGAAGGCGCAGATGTTCAGAAAAACGAGATCGACTGCAGCGCTGAACTCACACTGCTGTTCCCGCTGATGCGAATCTATGTGGGATCAATTCTTGAAAGCCTACTTGCCGCTGGAGGCAACGGCTGTGTGATACTCCCCGAAATCAGCGTTGCCACAGATTCGGAGCAACTGTTCGAACCAAGGTTCAGTGAGCGACGGGCAGAAGTGGTGGCGTCTGAAGTGCTGCAGGATGCCTCAGGTGCATCGCGCAACTGCAGGCGTTGCCTCTATCTCGGGGATCAGTACGACCAGCAAGCCAGCTTCTGGTTGGGCGAAGATCACCTGCTGGAACGCTACCAGTGGCGGCAGGATGCTGAGAGGCTTTGGGATGTTTTACTCTCTCGGGATGATTGAGGTTGCTGGTTTTTCCCTACATACAATAGCGAAACGGCCAGAAATGATGCGGCGCGTTTCAGCGGAAACGCTTTCACGAAGGCATACCAACTAGAGCGTCAATGCCCTCGTCCCTGATCGTGGATTTTGCCTCTTCTAATGCCGCTGCATCAGTAGGGAATTGATCATGCCAGACTGTTGAATTGCCGAATTCATCCACGACTTCGAGGTGCCAGTTGCTTCCGCCGCCACGATAAATCTCAATGCTAATGGTATGCCCGTTGTCAGTTAGAGCCTGGCATAGTGGACTCATCTCAAGCTCAATTTCTTCTTCCATCTTCAAAAATACCTCGATAGCAAATTAGCTAACGCCAGAATGTGCCGCGTTGTTGCGAAGCAACGCTTTTAGCAGTCGCATTGCTGCACGTGTTAAGCGCTGCTTGCTAATTGAGCACATAACTTATTGAAACAGGAGAAATATCCTGAATAGTTAACTTAACCTCTCCGAACTCCAAATCACTTACTAAGCTTGGGTCTAATTGGAACTCCGTAGTATTAGGAGGGAGCACCTCGGTTGACCCTTGTGGGGAGCCAAATGAAATTGCAGAACCACTAGCCGTTGCCGTATTTGTATATGGATTATATGTTGCTCGTGTATTACCAGTTGTATATGTAATAGGAGTGCGACTCATAGTAGTTTCATTTGAAGTTGTTTCGATATCAGTAATTCGGAACATTCCCTTGCCGTTATCATCAAGACCTAGAAACCTTAACTCGAAGAAGCCTCGATCTACTTTCCTGCCAAATATATCTCTTTTTCCAAAGGCATTAGGCAATGGGGAGGTTCTCTTGACCTTAAAGATCACACCGCCAATATGAGTTTTAAGAACAGTGCCTCGCTTCTGAACAAGTTTTTCCGTAATCGGTAAATCTTTCGCATTCACAAACATTGGAAAAAGCAATGATAGAGTAAGCAATAGATTCAGGGTAATTCTCATAGTTTTCCTTGCGCTTAACGCCTTTAGCAACTGAAAATTACGGAGCCGAAGGGCGCGTATTGCCTGCTCTTGTTATACGCATAAGGATCGACATCTCAAACAAGGCTTTCTAATATCCACTGTTTAGCAGATGTAGAATTAAAAGCTTTTCTCCCGTATCCTTCGGTTAACAAATCTTCAGGCAGATACTCATCATACTTTTCAATCATTTTTTGCTGAACAGAAAGTGTTCTGGCCAGTTCGGTCTCATCCGGTAACACATCATTTGCTATATCTATTAAGCAATTTTTTATGTCATTCGAATTAGAATTTTGCACTTCAATAACACCAGAAAAATTACTGCATACAAATCCGCTTCTAATGAGTAAAACTGTAAGAGTATTAACTACTTTATCGCCCATCCATGAAAAAATATAGCAGTCCTTGCCACTTTGATAAACGGGTTGACCCTCAAGGTTGGCTTCTTTAAAAAGCTGCGCTCCTTCGTTAAATAATTGCCTTCCGGGACTATCCACAAAATCTATTTTCTGATCGCCAATCTCAATTCGATAGTCACCAGTGCGATAGATTGCTAACATCTCCTGTCGAACCCTATCATGAATCGACATGCCGCTACCGTTAAATTTTGGAGGTTTACCGCCTTTTGTAGAGGTTACGTAAATTACTTTCTTTCCATCATCAATATCTGTGACCTTCCATCTACGGCCACCAAATATAATGTGCTGATCTTTCAGAATTAGCGAATCAACAGGTAACGTTCCGAGTGTTTTGCTTCCGGCAACAATGCGGAATTCCTCCGGTGTTTTAAAGACAGCATAGAAAGTATAGGAATTGGTAATACGTTCTCCCTCAATTCCCAAAACTAACTCACCGCTATTGAGTTGCTGTACTAGTTGGACTGTCCCCATATGGGACAATAATTGCTTAAAGTGCTGAATTGATATTTCTTTGAACGATCCTTGCTCACACAATAAAGAGTACAACTGGTCTACTCTAACACTTCCCCACTGTGCTATTACAGCTAGAATCTGGTGTAAAAAAGTAGAGAGATGCATTTGTTCTGTATCTGCCGGCTCAAACCAGTTATCCACAATGAGCAATCGAATCATTGCTAGTGATTGAACCAACTCCAATCTAAGACCATCTACAATATTAGATTTATCATTCAGTTCATTTTCTGCAATGAGCATCCGTAATACGGACGGTGAGTTTCTTCTACCAGATCGACCTAATCGCTGACGTAAACTTGATACTGAGTGTGGGGCGGTAACCTGAATAACTGAACTCACTTTCCCGATGTCGACGCCCAACTCTAAGGTCATGGTACAAATAGCTGTGGTAGGTAGGGTTTCTTTCTGCAACCTGGACTCTAAATCTTCTCGAAGTTCTTTAGCTAATGAACCGTGATGAGGGAAAAACTCATTCGGTACAACGTGTTGTTCGCATAAATCACTTAGCTGTGCAGCGATGCTTTCTGTCCGGCTGCGGCTATTTGCAAATACCAGATGTGAGTCACCTCTACAGAGCCTAAATATTTCCTGACAAATCTGTTGTTCGGCAGAGGTACGTGTTTCATCCGCCATGATGCCTACCGGCTCTAAATATCCTTTAACCTGAACCTTAATAGTGCTTTGGTGCTGGCTACTGGTAATGGTTTCGCAAGGCAGACTTCTATTTGGCCTAAGAGAAAGTGGTACTTTTTCAAGCTCTCCAAGAGTCGCACTTAGCGCAACCCGTGGAATAGGATTAGAGATTCGGCCAGTTATATGTTCAAGGCGGGTAAGCAAAGAAAGTAATTGCTGTCCTCGCTCTGTCCCGATAAACGCATGAAATTCATCAATGACAACATATTTGAGTGAGGTGAAGGATTGCTTTATCCACCCTGGCTCCCTGACTAACAGTGATTCCATGGATTCAGGAGTGATTAACAGAATACCTGAAGGCTTGTTTCTGGCTTTTTTCTTTTTGGATTGAAGGCTATCACCATGCCAAGGGGTAACCTGCATATCCAGCATTTCACTTAAACTTTCTAGCCTGCGGTACTGATCGTTTATCAATGCCTTCAAAGGACTGATATAGAGAATACCAAAGCCGTTCGTGTCGTCGGTAATTGCGCTACATGCGGGTAGAAAAAAAGCTTCTGTTTTACCTGCCGCCGTTGATGCACTAATCAGCACATCTCTATCACCTGACAGAATCGGTGCAATTGTCCGTTTCTGTATTTCTCTTAAATCAGGCCATCCCTGATTAAATAACCATTTTTGTACACGCTTATCAAGGCGTTGATATTCCTCTATCATAATCTGAAATCAGCTAGTCCATCAGAGTTCAAAATTTCGCCTGTCTCTTCATCCACCATAATCTCATCTGTATCACTTGGACGATCATGTTCAATCGCTATGGATTGAACTAACTGCGACCATTGCATAGAGCGGTTTTGTTCCAAGACTGCCAGCATATCTAAAAATGCTTTGATGGTATTTCTCGGTGTGCGGAAATAGGCATCACCGATAGTCTGGCTACAATGATGTAAAAAAGCTTTGAGAGCATCATCAGGTACAAGATATTTAGACGTATCACCTTCGGCAAAGATATGACGAAGATTCTTCAGGAGAATATAAAGCTCCTCCGGTGTTAAGCTCGCTAGATGTAGTGCAGTTGATGAATAGTCAATAACCCCCGCACGTTGCGCAAAGCTATTTTCAGCCAATCGGGATTGCAGTGCTTCATAGCTATATAATCCTCTGCGGGGATCTAATAAAAACTCCGGCGTTCCGCCCAATAAAAACCCAAGATATTCAGCTGAACCCTGAAGGCAATCATTGAGTATCCGTAGAATCTGCTCATAGTTAGATGTACGTGCTTGTGTGCTGCTTAATTTATAAAGATTGACCATCTCATCCAGATTAACGAGCAAGCCTTCATAACCCGCCTGACGCACAAACAGACTCATAAGCTTTAACGCATCATAAAACGAGTTATCCGAAATAATCGTTCTGACATCAAGATCTCTTCTTGCATCTGTCTTAGCCGTGTATTCAGCACGTAACCAGCGAATAGCATTTGATTTCAACACTTCATTATCCTGCTCGTGACCATTCCAGTAGGCATCAATAACTTTTGCAAAATCATATCCGCCAACCAATTCTGACAAGGATGCTAATTTTTGATGAATTACTGTTGAAACATCGATGCTCTTTTCATCTGCTTCTTTACGGGCCTGAGTTACAAACCTCTCTACAACACTGGCTAACGCATTTCCATCCGGTTTATTACGGGTTGCCAGATTCCGCATAAGCTCGGAATAAAGATTCCGTGCCTGTCCTGAAGAAGCGTGGACACGCCGATCGGGTGAAAGATCCGCATTGACCGTAACCAGTCTCTTTTCAAGGGCAATGGAACGCACCACGCTCAGAAAAAATGTTTTCCCTGAGCCATAATCACCAATGATAAGCCTGAATGCTGCGCCGCCTTGAGAGATTCTTTCAATGTCCTTATACAACGCTTTGACTTCATTGCTTCGTCCTACCTGAATATGCTGAATCCCAATTTTGGGAGTTACACCAGATTTCAGTGATTGAATGATTGCGTCGCGTTCTTTCAATCGGATACGTTTTTCCATAAATTTAACCTTCTATCTCTTCTACGATTTCCTGATCGACATAAATTGCGTCACCATCCTCTTCAAGTACAGCAGCATCCACTTTATCAAATGACCAGTCATTAATAGTTTCCAATGCTCCACTAACCATCAAACCCGAATCACGGCACAATGCTTCCACCTCTTCACGAGTCCATTTATCCTTTCGTATAAGGCTTTCAAACAACGCATAATGCGGCTTATCAATTCCTGTTTCTTCGTCTACAATGGTACTATCTGTGGCTGAATCATCGGATTCACTAAAGGGTTCTTCCTCCACGAATATTGCGCCCAACATGCTTTGTACATCTTTGGTTTCCGATTCATGTATTGCAAGAATGCTTTCGTCGAGCTGGAATGAGGAGGAAGCAGGAGAGATAGTTTCTGACTGAGGGCTAGCAGGTCGCATTCCCGCTTTGCTGGATGACATACCGTGAATGTCGCCAGTTACTAAAGTTTTATCCAGACCTAGCAAGGTATAGAGTTTTTCAAGCTGCTTGATTTCATCCGGATCAATTTTTCCATCGGCCATCGCAACACCGACCAAGATGCGGCTAACCGCAGCTTTTTCTATTTTACCAAGTAACTCCACTCTAGCTTTTATGCCTGTAACATTTGAAGGTGTATTCAGTCTCCACACCAGATAGGCATGTAATGATCGTTTCTCGATAGGAGATAAATTAGTATCGTGATCAATGAGCTGAGTTAGTAAATGTAATTCCGCCTGTTCGACATGTGAATCAATGGTGGCGACCATAGCGCCTAGACGCAACGCCATACCCATTTCACTAAATGCTTTGGAGGGTTCAAAGTATTTACCATGTCCTTCAGGAAATAGAACCAATTTTCCATCTGCGCTTGGCTTGGCATGGTGGTAACGTATATCGGGTGCTATGCCATAACCGGCTTTTTGTGCAAGATTCTGAATTAATTCAGCTTCCTTTTTATTGATCTTGGAAGGTAAAGGCGATTTGGTATATGTCCAGAATTCCTCGACACTTACCAAACCATTTTTCGTTGAAATGGCATCATCCGCCCATTTCTTAAACTTTCCTAATCCTAACGTAGCGCCTACATCACTAAGATCATCCGGCAGTAATAATACGGCTTCAATATCGGTGCGGGACGTATCGGGTTTAGCAAGATAGCGGCTATACGCATCTAATCCAGCCGTACCTTCGTCTGCAATGGCAATGAGTTTATTTATAGGGCCTTTCAAGTTACTTGGGTCGGGAAGATCCTGTTGAGGAAATGATATTCCACGCAAGGAAGAACTAGCAGGGTGATATTCAATCTTTAATCGTGTTTTATTGGGTTTGACGACAATGCCGTCGCCGTATTTTCTGTGATAGAGGCGTGTAAACATCTGGCTGAATTCATAGCCACAACGCCGTGCCGGTTTCTTCAGATTATATTCTGGATAAAACCTAATCCATGCCAACGCCAGCTCAGCAGAAACGGGCTTCTCTTCTTTTACCGTTGTGGCTAGGCGATGTTTAAATAGCAGTGAATCTCTTTGAGGTGTTTTTTCAAGTTCAGGATGTGATACTAAGTTAGGCCGTAATAGACACATGATTTCTAAAAGACGTGTAGCATAATTTGAGAAAGATCGACTACTGCCGTAAATGCCTTTTAAGCGTAGTATTTCGTTAAACAACGATTTAAATTCTTTGTCATCCACCGCCTGTTTAATTGAATCAACAGTAATGCGTCTTTCAATGCCATAGAAATAAATAAACACATAACCCAAAGGTGTCTCTGGATCACTTCTATTACTCGATAGCCAACTAAGGAAAGCGCCCCGCCCTTTAGGTGTGAGAGAGACAAATTTCGGCCAATATCCTAAATTTTCATCTTCATAACTTGATGGCTTCCTTTCAATTTTTAGCGAATCATCAACTAATGAGGCTTCCGTTCCATATCCATCTAACGAACTGAGCTTTCCGCCAAAATAAAAATTACCGCCAGTAAATGTTTGTCCCTTTATGGTGATAGATTCACCGGATTTTATCCATTTCCCCGGCGTTTTGTTTTTGCTTTTTTCCTCTTCATAGCCATAGGAAATACTGAAGGTAGCCAGATCGTCGTCATCATCACGATTACTGTTCGCCACAACCCGATTGCTTGTACTTATAGTTGCACGGAATTCATTTTTGGAACCTGGTCCATTATTCTTCTGAGCTTGTTGTTTTGAGGACGTTGCCATTGCTTTGATGACGTAGTACAAACTTACTACCCCTCCTACTAATAACCAAAGTTCCATATTCGCCTCAGTTGTGATTTCTTTGGGGATTGCACAGTCGTTTCATCTGCCGGTAAACGCTGGCAGCAGCGGCGACCGACCTGAAGCGTAGCGGAAGGCTGGACGTCCGGCCCCGAAGGGGAAAACTGGCTGCCCTTGTTATGGTGCATCAACTTGACTCCTTGAGTTGGCTTCGTGCAATTAGTAGATGCAGATAGATCACGACAGATATCCTTTAAGGTCTTGTACTTGGTAATGCTTGGCGTAGGTTTCGTACATGACCTTCGCGCCTTTGGTTATATTTCCTGACGCATTTTTCTCCAAAGTCATCTTCCATGTAGAGGGATCGGTAGAATCAGTATAGGCAGAAATAGTAATACCGTTGAATTCCTTTCCCCCACTGAGCATGATCATCTTTACGCCTTCCTTATGTGAGTCGTCACACATAATTTGAAAATCGCCTACCCACCACAAAATCGCCGATCCACTGCGAATAGCATCAAAATCGGGAACCTCCAAAAGGTAGTCCGTGCCCTCTCCGTTTATGGCGTTGATCACGGAAACCACATGATCGCGGAGTGCTGCACATGTATTCTCTGCTCGTTTTCTTATTCCAAAGTTAAACAAGATGACACCGTTCTGCAATTGACAGTAGTACTAGCGTGGGCACTCTATGAGTTAAATGTGAAAATTGGTTATGCACCATAACGCTTACCGCTGCGGCGCGGACGCCGCGCAGCGGTTTTGGCGTTCGGCCGCGACAACAGCGCCTTGTTAGCTGACTTTGTCGAAGACACTAATATCATTAAGATTGAACCTGGAATGGAGGTCGCCATTGCTGTTGAACTTGTCCTCAGTGTAATTGACTGGCACTGCGTCCAGAAAATCTATGACCGATTGTCTAAGCCCAGAAAAATCATCTCCCTCTATGGACAATTCAATAAGGTTGCTAATGGTGTTGGTTCCCGGAATAGCCACATGTTCGTTCGATATGGTAAAACCAGAACTCGAAATATGAGATTTCAATGAACCGATCCTAGCCTCTGAGTAATCCAAGGTCATATCGAAGCTGTCTTGCCTTCTTATGTTTATTTCCGCACTAAATGTCACAGTTTCTCCTTGTGTTTTCAGCTAACAGCCAAGTGTAGCCATTATGCCTACATCTGGCCATGTGTAGGTAGATGTATCCATAGGTGTCTACTAGCCATGTCCATATCTGGATATTAATCATCAAATATCCCCAAATCTTTTTCAAACGCGCTAGGCAGGGCGACGAACTGTCGCCGCTTGAAGGAGTGCACCGCATTCAGTGAGACATCGGGATGGGGTTGCACGCGTTCATCTACGACGATTTCTATCGTGGTGTGGAGCTTGCTTTTGCTGCGTCTGTAGCGAACGGCGACAAGGTTGTCGCCCCAGTGTTGTTGAAACTGTTGGCTGCCGGGCATGCCGGGCTTTATTGTGCGAATGACTTCCATGTTGGTTCTCCAGTCCTTTGGAATGCGCAGAATAGCACAGTCCTCCGCTTGTGGTAGCTCGGCAGCTAGATCGTCCCTTGTTTCCTCTTCCGCAATGACTAAGGCTACTTGTAGCGCCTTAAATACAGTAACGAACTGGCCAGAAATGATGCGGCACGTTTCCGCGGAAACGCTTTCTGGTTATAAGCAGCACTCTGGTTAGCACATTTCTTACAGTCCTCGGGCCGAGCAGGCTATTCAACCGCCACCGTATTGTGCCCTAAGCACTCGATGACGATGCTTGAATATGAAATGGTAAATAGGTGCTAGAACATATCCCAATATGGGCAGCCTACAGTGGAATTCGACAGTGTCGGTGACCCTGCATAAATCTCCGTTTCTAACGAACTCCCGGCGATGGAGCCACAGCTTATTGGTGGTCGAACTGGAAGCCTCTGCGAAACCCTGTTGGCCATCTATGCGCTTAAAAAAGAACGTGTGCCGGTCAATGGGAAGGATGCCAAAAAGGAGTATCCAGCTTGAGAAGAGTGCTTCATCGGTTGGCCATTCGTAGATTGGCTTGTCTGACCATTCCGGCGGAGCCGTCATGCGGATGAAAGGGCTCAGTTCCCTGTTCACACCTTTCATGGTGAGCAGCCCTTTGACTTCTTCGGGAGTGATGTTGAGATTGCTCGATACTTCAAATTTCACTGAGGGCTGCCGTGATGTTGAATGACTTGTGCAGGGTGCCGGGTATGTGCCGTCGGTGGACTATCGATCACGATGTAGTGTGCTACTCAATGTCGGGCAAGGGGCTATTGGAGCACATTATCAGACCTGTTTCTTATTCAGCCAGCGCCGCCAGAAGGCCTTGCTACCTGTCGCCCTGCGCATAAACTTACCCATACCGATGCTTTCGGCCTGTGCTTCCACCACTGCCAGGGTGACCTTGTCGTAGTCGTTGTCATCAGCGTAGTCCTCCACGTTGCCGATCGCCATGGCGCGCACGAAGCGTGGCGCGCTGGCGATGGCGTCGAGGGCTTGTCTGTCCCACGGCATGCTGATCTCCAGCTCCAGGCTGTCTGCGTACTCCTGCCCGGCCAACCTGGTGGCGGCGCGGACGGCTTTTTCCTGCTGGCGCTGCCAGTAGGCGGAG
>TARA_R110002049_G_scaffold297165_2_pt1 | contig 13930 bp, 11 predicted proteins | sample TARA_R110002049 | Tara Oceans TARA_R110002049 (sample SAMEA4396941) | marine metagenome | biome: Polar Biome; feature: [SRF] surface water layer (ENVO:00010504); material: water (ENVO:00002006), including particulate matter (ENVO:01000060) such as... | depth 5 m | reverse complement strand
ACGCGTCGAGCCACGCAGCCCCCGGCCAAGCGCGAGCGCGCCGCCTCTTCCAGAGCCCCCGGGGGTCGCGATTGTTCTAACCGGGCGACAGCCAGCCTATTCGACCGTGGCCTACGAGCTGAGCCAGCTGCTCGACAAGTTCTCTATCTACGACCTCAGCGACAAGAGCCAGCCTGCCGATACCGCGTTCAGGCTGATCAACGATTCAGATGCTCGTGCCGTCGTCGCCATCGGTGTCGCCGCGGCCCGTTTCGCAGTGGATCAATCGGCGCTGCCGGTGGTCTTCAGCCAGGTATTCAACTACCAGAATAATGGCCTGATCACGGACACCAGTCGCGGGGTTGCCGCGCTTGCCCCGCTCGACGCACACCTCGCTGCATGGAAACAAAGCAAACCCGACCTGCAGCGCGTTGGCGCCATTATCGGCGAAGGTCATGACGACCTCATTGCCGAGGCACAAGCCGCCGCCGATCAGCACAACATTGACCTCGACATTCGCATTGTTACCTCCGACCAGGAAGCGCAGTACCAGTTTCGCCGCATGGTTGCCGAAATAGATGGCTTCTGGCTGTTCCCGGACAATCGCGTCCTTAGCACCCGGTCACTCAAAGAAATGCTTGCGCAAGCGGCGCGACGCAAAGTGGATGTTGCGGTTAGCAATGATGCGCTGCTGCCGCTGGGAGCAAGCATTAGCATCTCATCGGTCGCCGCCGATATTGCAGCCACCATTGTCACAGTATTGCGCCGCATTGAAGCGGGCCAAATGGAAAACATTCCGGAGATCACACCATTAAACGCCATACAAGTAGTCAGGCAATGATTAGCCAACTACCAAAACTTGCGGGCCTTTACGCCACTGCGAAAGCTTCCTGGGCCAACTGGCGAACAGACCGTGGCAAACGCGTTCTGGTTAACGAAATATTGATGATACAGATCATGAGTGCTGTTGTTATCGGCGCACTCGCTATCGCTGCACTCTACTGGGGTGGGCAATGGGTATTGAAGGACAGCTACAGCCGCTGGGCAATGCAATGGACTGCTGAGCTGAACGAACTTGGCGCACCGCTTTATCTCGATGACAAGGGCGAAGCCCTGTTGCGTCTCGAAAGCTTTGTCGACCGATACCCGGAGATTGACCGCGTTAATTACTACTCCGCCAGTGGCGACCCTATTTTCACGATTGCCAACGGCGACAGCGACAGCGACAGCGACAATGAGCCTGCGTCTGTTTCCGCGAGCCATCTCGACGAGGCGCGCGCGCTCGTTGGTGCCGACGAACCCTACGTGATTTCAGGCGGCATCATCAACCCTCGCCTGTTCGAAATCGTTGCTCCGATTTGGGTCGAATCACTCAGCGAAGCGGACTTGTTCGACTTCGACCCGACAGCGGGCGACACGCCAGAAAGCAGCGAACTCATTGGCTTTGTCAGCATCCAGCTCGACTACCTTATCTTTCACAACGAATTACTGGCGAACATCAAGACAGCAATTCTGATTCTTGTCGCCCTGCTATGCCTGTTCGTATGGACCAGCCGGCGCGCACTGCAAAAGGCGCTCTCCTCGTTCTCAGACCTGCAATCTCCAATTAAACAGCTCGCCAAAGGCAACCTGGACGTTGAGTTCGCACCCGCTCAGCACCGTGAAATATCCGACATCGTGGAAGCGCTGGAAAAAACCGCGTCCGCTTTGAGCGAGCGGGATTCGCGGCTCCTGCAGCTCGCGAACCATGACGCACTTACCGGGCTGTTCAATCGCAGACGCTTTATCGAGGATCTCCGCGCCGAACTGGGCAACTTCAGGCATGGCCGGCGCGACAGTGCACTCTTCTTCATTGACCTTGATCGCTTCAAATACGTCAATGACAGCTGCGGCCACCCTGCAGGAGACCGCTTGATTCAGAGCGTCGCCGAAGAACTGCAGAAAAGCATCAGAAGCACCGATACCGTCGCACGGTTTGGCGGTGACGAATTTGTCGTCCTGCTGCGTGACGCCGACCGCAACGCCGCGCGTGAATGTGCAGAGACGATACTGACCAACATTCGTCGCCTTGCGCACGTGGAAAATGAACGCGTCTTCCACGTACATTGCAGTATAGGCATCGAAATGATCGACGGCTCCAATCTCGATCACGATGACCTGATGGCCAAAGCCGATATAGCCTGTCACGAAGCCAAGTCTGCCGGGCGCAACCGGGTTGCCTTCTTCGAACAATCGGACGAACGCAGCACGCGTACCAGCGCGGATGTCGGCTGGATGAACAAGCTGCGAAACGCAATCGACGAAAACTGTTTCGAGTTACGTTTCCAGCCCATCAACCGTATCGAATCCGGTGCAACCACGCATCACGAAGTTCTGATCCGTTTGCGTGATAAAGATGGCCGTATCATTGGACCCGACGCGTTCCTGCCTTCAGCAGTACGCTTTGGGCTGATGTCCGAAATTGATTTTTGGATTATTCGTCGCTCAGCTGCCGCCTGGGCTGACTACCAGCGAGCCAAACAAACCCTGCAACTCTCGATTAACCTGTCGGCGAACGCTTTCGAATCTGACAACCTGGTTTCATACGTTAAAGAAACGTTCGATGAGTTTGGTGTGGATCCGAGGTGCATTATTTTCGAGATTACAGAAAGCCTCGCGATCCGACGTCCGCAGAATGTCGAGAAGCAAATTGATGAGCTGCGCGCACTGGGGTGCAAGCTGGCCCTCGACGATTTCGGCACGGGCTACAGTTCATTCAGCTACCTGCAGCAGTTGCATTTCGATTTCATCAAGATTGACGGCGTTTTTGTGCAGGACATTCTCAACAACCCGGTCGACCAGAAAATGATCCGGATGATCGCCGAGATCGGCAATGAAGCAAACATGCAGACCGTTGCCGAGTATGTGCAGAACGCTGAATCGATCGCCTTGCTCGGCGAACTGGGGGTTGATTTGGCCCAGGGCTACTTCGTTGGCCGGCCAGCGAAGATTCCGCAGTTCCGCAGCACGCCGATATCATTGAGTTATCGACGCTCCAGACGCTCTATCGGCAAATAAAAGTCCCGAATTTGTGACCTGCTTACTCATGTCCGCACGACATAGTCTCTAGAATTTAGTCAAATTCCACTGGCACTATGACCCTGCGTGTACGTACAGCGACTTTTCCTGAGATTGTTCAAGCTTCTGTCACCGCCAATTGTCGTGGCATGCTTGCTCGCACCCGCGTCCATACTGCGCGCCGCGCCTGGCGACATCCTGTTCAATGACAACTTTAACGATGGCAATCTCAGCCCCTGGAGTACCAGTAATTTCCTGAGGTCAGGCGTATCCAACCAGTTCGGTTTCGCGGCATCCGGCTATGGCGCGTATACGCGTTTCGACCCCGTGTCGATCACCAGTCCCACTTTCAATGCCCTGGTGCCGGGTGCACGCCTCGACATATGGGTGCGACGCGGCTCTGATGCGTTCAGTGAAGACACCGACGTCAATGACGATCTCGTGCTTGAATACCGGCGCAACAACAATAGCTGGGGCGTACTCCAGACTTACGAAGGGTCTGGCACGAACGGTCAGGTATACAATGACTCGTTTATCCTGCCGCCTGATGCATTGCATTCAACTTTAGCTGTGCGCCTGCGACAAACCGGCGGCAGCGGAATTGGTTATGATTACTGGCACTTCGATAATGTCGTCGTTACCGAACTTGCGCCTTCCGGCCCTCTCGCGGTTGGCAGTTGTGACAACTTCGAGCGCGGCCTGGCAACCAACTGGAACGTCAACACCGGTAGCGGTGACGCCGGTGTCAGCAATGCAACTTTTTCCTCGCCTTCGAATTCCATGTTCCTCAATGGCGGCTCAGTCACGGTCACGTCCAACACCATCGATACAAGCGACAGCAGTTTTGGTGAACTGACGCTATGGGTGCGTCGCGGCTCTGACTCTTTCTCGGAATACCCTGACTCCGGTGAGAACCTTTTGATCGAGTACTTCGATGACTCAATGACGTGGGTACCGCTTGAGACTTTCACCGGGGGCGGCGCTGCGGGGCAAATCTTCAGCCGCAGCTACGATCTGCCGACTGCCGGCCGGCATAACAGTTTCAGGCTGCGCTTCCGGCAAACCCAGGGGTCGGGTACAAGCTATGACTTCTGGCACGTCGATGATGTTTGCCTCGACCTGAGTACAGACCCTGTCTTGTTTGTGGAAAAGACAGCGCAGGTAATCGATGACCCGTTCAATGGTAGCAACAACCCGAAGGCCATCCCCGGCGCTACGATGCAATACAGCATTCTTGTGCGTAATGAAGGGGTCGGCACGACCGACAACAATTCCCTGATTGTCCGCGACGTGTTGCCCGCCAACACCAGTCTTTTCGTATCCACTGCCAGTGGTGACCCGATCGCCTTTAGCGACGGCCCGATCGCGAGCGGCCTCACGTTCAATTATGCCGCTAACGTGCAGTACACGAATCAGGCGGGCGGCGGAGCTCCGTATAACTACGTGCCCGTACCCGATGCGAACGGTTACGACAGCAATGTCACAGGTTTCGCGGTGAACCCGGGCGGCGCAATGAGTGCGGCGGCCGGCAGCGACCACCCGTCATTCACGATAACATTGCGCATCCGAATCGACTGACAGTCGCGCATTGACACGGCCGTTGCGCCAGTGTCATTGTCGCGAGCAAATGACCTACTCACTCCGTAGCAAGCTTCCCGACGTCGGCACGACCATTTTCACGGTCATGAGCAAACTCGCCGCTGACTGCAACGCCATCAACCTGTCGCAGGGCTTCCCTTCCTTTAATCCGCCCGAGGCGCTGGTAGAACGCACCTGCCACTACCTGCGCAACGGCAGCAACCAGTACCCTCCGATGCCGGGTGTGCCGCAACTGCTCGCTGCGATCGCCGAGAAAACAGCGACGCTGCAACAGCGCGCAGTCGACGCTGAACGTGAGATCACGGTGTGCTCGGGCGCAACCGAAGCGCTGTTCAGCGCCATTCAGACTATCGTGCACCGCGATGACGAAGTGATCGTGTTCGACCCGGCCTTCGACATGTATAGGCCGTCCGTTACGCTCGCGGGCGGGATCACTCGTCACGTGCCCCTGGCACTTGCTGCGGACGGCTGCGATTTCAACATCGACTGGCAGCTTCTTGCAGACACGATAAATTCGCGGACCCGCCTGATCGTTCTTAATTTTCCGCACAATCCGACCGGCGCAATTCTTGCGCGAAGCGACCTTGACCGGCTGGCTGACCTGGTTCGCGATACGAACATTACGCTGCTTGCAGACGAGGTTTACGAGCACATCGTATTCGACGGTGTCCGGCACACCAGCCTTTTGAGTCACGATGAATTATGGGAGCGGTCTTTCGTTGTATCGTCGTTTGGCAAGACGTTTCACGCGACCGGCTGGAAGATGGGTTACTGCATCGCACCAGCCGCATTGACGGAAGAGTTTCGCCGCGTACACCAGTTCACTGTCTTTACCGTCAACACGCCGATACAGCACGCACTGGCTGATTTCTTGCGCGACCATCCCGAATTCTATTTGCAACTTTCCGACTTCTACCAGCAGAAGAGAGACCTGTTCTGCGAGTTGCTGGCCGGCTCACGGTTCCGCTTCAAACCTTCGCGCAGCACATTTTTCCAGATACTCGACTACAGTGATATCAGCGACGATCTCGATACAGACGTCGCCGAACAATGGACCCGTGAGTTCGGTGTTGCATCTATTCCCTTATCCGTATTTTGCGCCAGTGACATGAGCGGCCAGCGACTGCGGTTCTGCTTCGCCAAAGATGATGCAACCTTGACTGAAGCCGTGCAGCGTCTGCGTTCTATCTGATCGGCCCGGCGAAGAACATTCGCCGCTATTGTGGCTACAGCAACTGGTAGGCGAGCATCGCGCCGAGATAGCCGATGGTTGTCATGTAACACCAGGCGAACACCGGCCACCGCCAGCTGTTTGTCTCCCGACGGATCACCGCGAGCGTGGCAGCGCACTGCAAACAACAGGCATAGAAAATGAGTAGCCCGACAACCATGGGAAACGTGAAAACCGGGCTGCCATCAGGATGACGGCTGGCTTTCAGGCGCTGCGACAACGTGGCTTCATCCGCTTCGTCACCCACCGCGTAAACCGTACCGAGCACCGCAATTACAACCTCACGAGCCGGGAACCCGGCGATCACCGCCGCCGATACCCGCCAGTCCCAGCCAAGCGGCACAAAAGCCGGCGCAACGAACTTTCCGGCCCTGCCCAGCCAGCTTTGTTCAAGCTGCGCAGCCGCGGCACGATTGTCGATATCGGCAAGTGCCGTTTCCAGAGCGGGCCCCGCGTACATGGATTCCGCCTGCGCGTACTCCGTCGCAGCCTGCAACTCAAGTTCACCGGAGCGAGGGAAATAAGCCAGTGCCCAGACAATCACGGCCACCGTGAATATGACGGTGCCCGCACGACGCAGAAAGACCTTGACCCGACCGAGTAGCTGGATAAAAACCGTCTGCAGGTTCGGGCGCCGAAATTCCGGCAACATCAACGCAAACGGTGGCTTGGGTCCGCGCAACGCCGTCTGCCGCATCAGGAACGCTGTCAGAATTCCCATCACAATGCCGAACATGTACAAACCGAACAGCACGAGTCCCTGCAAATTAAGGAACCCGACAGTCTCCGCCGGCACAAACGCGGCGATCAACAGTGCGTACACCGGCAAACGAGCCGAACAGGTCATGAACGGTGCCGCCATGATCGTCGCAATGCGGTCACGCCGGTTAGGAATCACTCGCGTCGCCATGATGCCCGGCACTGCGCAGGCAAAACTGGAAATCATCGGGATAATGGACTGCCCTGACAGACCCACTGAACGCATCGCGCGGTCCATCAGATAAGCCGCGCGTGCAAGATAGCCGGAGTCTTCAAGGAGAATGATGAACAGGAACAGGATGATGATCTGCGGTAGGAAAATGACGACGCTGCCAACACCCGCAATAACGCCGTCAGCGACGAGGCTCGACAGCGCACCGTCGCCCAACCCGTTTGCGACCATGCCGCCCAGCGTCGCCGCGGTGCCATCGATCAGGTCCATCATCGGCGTAGCCCATGCAAACACCGCCTGGAATACGATAGCCATAACAAGGAACAAACCTATCGTTCCCGGGACAGGCCGATTCAGGAAACCGGTAAGCCGTGTCTTCCAGGATATCAGCGAGCGACCTTCAGTCTGAATGTCGGCAAGCACCTTGCGGACCCACTGATAACGTACGCGTGCCTCGGCCGCCAGCGGTGGGTCGATACCAAAGACACGGTCCTGTGCCTTGCGCAATTTCTGGCCGGCATCGGCGCCCAGCGCTTCAAGCAACGCTTGATTTGACGCGCCCGGACCGTCGATAAGCAGGCGCTCGATGTCCGCACGGCGTGGCTTTTGCTCGACTTCCGCAAACAAATCGTCCGCGGCGGCGGCAAGCTCCGGCCACACCGGCGCAAACACCGGCGCTGGTTGTGCTTTCAGCTTGCCCAGTGCGGCGCGCAATGGTTCGAGGCCGCGCCCCGTCGTCGCAACCACGGGGAACACTGGCGTGCCCGCCAGCCACTCGGACAGGCGCGCGACGTCGATCTCCACGCCGCCGGCCTCGGCAGCATCCGACATCGTGAGGGCAACGACCAGCGGCAACTCCAGTTCCAGCAGTTGTTGCACCAGGTACAGGCCCTGGTAAAGATTGGTTGCATCAACGACGGCAAGAATGCCGTCAGGCGCCGCCACGCCCGGCAAACGCGCCATGATGACGTCGATCGCTATTCGTTCTTCGTCAGAATGTGCGCTGAGCGCATGGGTGCCGGGCAGGTCCACCAGTTCGATGCTGGCGTCCGCCAATTTGAGCGTACCGACGTGCCGCTCTACGGTCACACCAGGGTAGTTACCCACTCTCTGGCGCAAGCCCGTCAGGCGATTAAAAAGTGTGCTCTTTCCGGAATTGGGGTTACCGACAACTGCGATGCTGGCATCGGCTCGCCGGCTGGTCGCAATCTGGTTGAGGGGAACGCGTATTTCTTTGGCTTTAGTCACCGGATCCGACGGGTGCCACGCTAAAATGGCGCGCCTGCTCCCGGCGCAGGGAAATGCCCCGTCCAAACAAGCGGAACTCGAGCGGGTCACCACCGATCGCGGCGCTGGCGAGTTCGATTTCAGCCCCTTCCACGAGGCCCAGCGTCATCAGGCGCTGTACCTGCGGGCAGGACGGATCAACCGCGCGAATAACACTGCGCTGACCGCACTTCAGGGTTTCCAGAGTCTTGCCGTTAGCGTCCATTATCAAAATGATAATGATTCGCATTAATGCGCGCAAGCCTTATTTTTTCTGCGCCAAAGGCTGTCCGGGCAGCACCTGCTCAATGCGCCGCATGACATCGAGCTGGTAGACCAGATCATGGACATAATCCAGCTCGTCGGTTTCCAGAACCAGCACCTCGCTCATGGAATACGAGTCAATCCAGGCGTCGTACAACGCCTGCAGGCGCTTGAGGTAAGACAGCGAGATATCCTGCTCCATCTTGCGCCCGCGCAGGCGGATACGCTGCCTCAGGGTGCGCATTGAGCAGCTCAGGTAGATCATCAGGTCCGGCGGACGGATCGCATCGAGAATCGCGCTGTACATAGCCTGGTACGTTTCCCAATCGCGTTTCGAGATCTTGCGCATCTGGTGCAAAGCCGTCGCGAATATTTCGGCGTCTTCAAAAATGGTCCGATCGAGCGCGACCACACCGGAATGCCGATCCAGCTCCTGGTGCAGACGAAATTTATTGCTCAAAAAGTACATCTGCGAGTGAAACGCCCAGCGCTTCATGTCCTTGTAAAAATCCGCCAGATACGGGTTCTCGTCATTCGGCTCGTAAAACGGCACGACACCGTAGTTGCACGCCAGAAAGTCAACGAGTGTCGACTTGCCCGCGCCCATGTTGCCTGCGATTGCGATCGTCCGTTTCATGCGTCGTTACGATACCCTATTCCGCAGTAGCGCTGACAGCATAGATCACCTATTCTCGACGCACACTCAAAACAGGAACGCTGCGTGAATAATCCACCCGTCCTGATCAGCGAAGAAAAAATCCGCCAGCGCGTCGATGAACTTGCCGCGCAAATTTCCTCGGACTACGCCGACAAGGGCGATGTAGTTCTTATCGGCATCCTCAAAGGCTCGTTCATTTTTCTGGCGGATCTGTCGCGGCGACTCACCATTCCCCGCACCATAGAGTTCATGGCCGTATCAAGCTATCGCAACACGAGCGTCTCCACGGGCGCTGTGCGCATGGTCATGGACGTGCGTAGCAATATCGAGAATCGTCATGTCCTGATCGTTGAAGACATTGTCGATACCGGCCACACACTGAAATACCTGATCGGAATTCTCGGTTCGCGAAAACCTGCCTCGATTCGCACCTGCACACTGCTGCACAAAGCCGAAAGCGCCGAAGTCGACGTGCGCATCGACTATATCGGTTTCGGCATTGGCGACGAATGGGTCGTCGGTTATGGCCTTGACTATGCCGAGCGTGATCGCAGCCTGCCGTATATAGGAACTATCCAGCCGGACGACCGCGCTTAGACTGAACTCGCTGCCTTATTACGGGCGCGCAGCGCTTTGATCAACCCGCGTCGCGATCCGAACAGTCATCGATCTCCACTTCAATCGTTGAGTGGCCAATACCGTATTCCTGTTCGAGCCAGGCTTTGACATCGCGAATAATGGCGGTGGCATTGTCCGGCGGATTGCACAGGCAAAGGTGCATCGTCAACATCAGGTCTTGGGGCGTCAGCCCCCAGACATGCACATGATGAATACTCCGCACGTTCGGCATCCGCTGAGTAAGCTTTAGCTGCATGTCAGGGACATCCAGCCATTCCGGTGCACCTTCCAGTAACACATGAGCGCTGCGTTTGACGAGGCCCCATGCACTTTTCAGGATCAGCAATGCGACCGCGACGGACAGAATGGGATCGATCATCATCCAGCCCGTATAAAGGATGACAATGGCAGCGATGATAGCCGCGACAGAGCCAAGCAGGTCGCCGGCCACGTGCAGGGCCGCGCCGCGGATATTCAGGTTTTCCCGATCCCCACCGTGCAGAACAATGAATGCTGCAATATTGACGAAAAGTCCGGCCGCCGCTACGACGAGCATCGTCTGGCCCTCAACGTCTTCGGGTGTGATCAGGCGCCGGACGGCCTCAAAGAGAATCCATGCAACAATCAAGAGCAGACTCAGCCCATTCACGAATGCTGCCAGTATCTGGAATCGCTGGTAACCGAAACTCAGCCGCGCATCGGGCGGTTTCTTGCTTACTTTGAACGCGACAGCCGCGAGCGCCAGTGCCATCGTATCCGTCAGCATGTGCCCGGCATCGGCGAGCAACGCCAGCGACCCGGACAGGATGCCGCCGATAACCTCGACGACCATAAACACGCCTGTGAACGTGAGTGAGAGCAAAACTCGCCGCAAGTTGCCGTCGTTATGGCTGTGATCGTGTCCCATCGACTGCTGGCCTACTGATGAGATTCTTGTGACAGGCGATAAATCAGAATCGCAGCACGCTTGACCGCCAATGCCATCGAATCGAGTTCCAGGCTTTCATTTGGCGTATGCCCGCCCTCGCCCAACGCCCCGAGACCGGCCAGGGCGTCGGTGTATGGGGCCACAAATGAAATGTCGGCTGCCCCGCGCCTTGATGGATCCAGCGCCGGCATTGCTCCGCGCCCCAGAGCCTGATTCACGTCGGATAGCAACACCTGCAAGCGCCGGTTGCCGTCGGTCGGTGGCATCGAAGGATAGCGATCTTCAAACGTAATAACGGCGCTGGTATGCGGCAGGCTCTGGGCCACTATTTTCCGCATGCCCTCGCGTGCACGTTCAAGTTGCTCCGCAGAAATTGTTCGCATGCCACCACTGACGACAACCGCGCGCGGGACCACGTTGTTTTTGCCAAACGTGCTGCCGCGATTCTGCTGCACATCGAACTCCACGTCGGTACCGCCCTGAATAGTCCCGGCATTAAAAGTCAGGTGCTCTTCACCGCGAACCTGTTCATAGAAGCCGTTCAAGATGCGAGCAGCTTCGAAAATGGCACCCGCACCGACATCCTCACCGAAAATCCCGGAGGAATGCGCCTGCCTGCCGGTCACGGTCAGCGTCCAGCTCGACGAACTGCGACGCGCGATAGTTGCCCAGTCACTACCGTCATAGCTCACTGCCGCCTCGAAACCGAGTGCGATATCTGCCCACTGCCCGGCTTCGATAAGATCTTTACGTGACACAGACAGCGGCGCGCCACTTTTCTCCTCGTCACCGGTGTATGCCACCACAACGGAGAAGTCATCAAACACCCCCGCCGCTTTCAGGGCCTTCAGCGCGTACAGGATGATGACGTTACCTGACTTCATGTCGTCGACACCCGGGCCCCTGGCGATGTTGCCTTCGCGCACGAATGACTGGAAGTCATCGTCGGCTTCAAAGACCGTATCCAGGTGTCCGATCATCAGAATCCGGGGGCCTTTGGTGCCGTCGTGACGCGCGAACAAGTGCCCTGCTCTATTGACCTCTTCCGGCATGTCGATCCAGCGCGTCTCGAAGCCGGCCGCTTCGAACTCTCGCGCCATGACCTTACCCACCTTGCGCACACCGGCATGGTTCATCGTGCCGCTGCCGATATTCACGGTTTCTTCAAGCAGGCTGATTGCCGCTGCAAGATTCTCGTCCACCCAGGTGGCGATTTCCTGCTCTGTTGTATCGAGTTCGGCGCCAATGGACAACGGCGCATGAAGGCAGGCAAGCAGTAGAATCAAGCCCGGAATGAAAACTGGCCTCATAATCAGAACCCTAAGAAAATGAACGTGGTACGCGAATTTCCTCAACAAGCTTCTGCACACTGGCAGGCGGCGGCGCGGTCATCATGCTGACCGAAATTGCGACGACAAAGTTGATGCACATGCCAATCACGCCAATACCTTCGGGCGAGATCCCGAACAACCAGCTGGCCGCCGTATTGTCGCCCCAGGGTGCGCCAGCCCACTTCAGGAACAAGCCTTTGAAGAACTCAATATAGCCATAAGTAAATATAAGTCCGCTCAGCATGCCTGCAATAGCGCCCTCTTTGTTGATGCGCTTGAAGAAGATACCGAGCAGGATCGCCGGGAACAGCGATGCCGCCGCGAGGCCAAACGCAAACGCGACTACCTGCGCCACCCAGCCGGGCGGATCGAACCCCAGGTAGCCCGCCACCAGAATCGCAAAAGCCGCCGCAATTCGGCCAACCATGAGCTCACGCCTGTCGCTGATATTCGGTGCAAATATACCTTTGACCAGATCGTGTGAGACGGCCGCCGAAATGACGAGCAACAACCCTGCCGCCGTCGATAATGCTGCCGCAATACCACCAGCAGCCACCAGCGCGATCACCCAGTTAGGCAAGCCTGCAATTTCCGGATTCGCAAGAACCATGATGTCGCGGTCCACCGCAAGCTCGTTGCCCTTCCAGCCGTATGCCTCTGCCTGTTGCGCAAACTGTGGATTCTCGTCGTTGTAATACTGCACGCGCCCGTCGCCATTCTTATCGGTAAAACTGACCAGACCGGTTGTCTGCCAGGTGTCGAACCAGCCGGGGCGATCTGCGAATACAAGATTGCCGTCGCTGGCGCCCACCTCACCGGTTTGCACGGTATTAATAAGATTCAGCCGCGCCATGGCGCCAACCGCGGGCGCTGTAGTGTACAGAATCGCAATGAATAAGAGCGCATAACCCGCTGAAAGTCTTGCGTCTTTTACCTTCGGAACAGTGAAGAAGCGGACAATTACATGTGGCAAGCCGGCGGTCCCCACCATAAGCGCCAGCGTGATGCAAAACACGTCTATCGTGCTCTTGGTCCCGGCGGTGTATTGATTGAAACCGAGCGACGTGACGATATCGTCCAGTTTGTCGAGCAGGCTTTGCCCGCTGCCATCGGCCAACTCCGCACCGAATGCCAGTTGCGGGATTGCACTGCCGCTGACTTGGATCGCAATAAAAATGGCGGGCACCGTGTACGCAAAAATCAGCACGCAGTATTGTGCGACCTGTGTGTAGGTAACCCCCTTCATCCCACCGAGCACGGCGTAGATAAACACGACCGCCATACCGATGAGCAGCCCATAGGTGACCTCAACTTCCAGAAAGCGCGAAAACACAATGCCGACGCCGCGCATCTGACCCGCGACGTAGGTAAAGGAAATAAATATCAGGCAGATCACCGCGACGATGCGCGCGGTCTTGGAGTAATAACGCTCAGCGATGAATTCCGGCACCGTGAATTTGCCGAACTTACGCAGGTAAGGGGCCAGCAACAAAGCCAGCAGGACATAGCCGCCGGTCCAACCCATCAGGTAGACAGATCCGTCGTAGCCCATGAAGGCAATAATGCCGGCCATCGAAATGAAGGAAGCAGCGCTCATCCAGTCGGCGGCGGTCGCCATACCATTGGCGAGCGGCGAAACGCCTTTCCCGGCAATGTAGAAATCGCCGGTGCTGCGCGCGCGCGACCAGATTGCGATAACGATATACAGACCGAAGCTCGCGCCGACGACCAGGTAGGTCAGCACCTGCAAACTCATGGATTAACCTTCATCGACGTCGAACTTTCGATCCAGACGATTCATGCGCCAGGCGTAGAAAAAAATCAGGACGACGAAGACGTAGATCGAACCTTGCTGTGCAAACCAGAAGCCGAGTTTGAAGCCGCCGATGCGGATAGTGTTCAGTTCATCGACCAGCAGGACGCCGAATCCGAAAGAACAGAGAAACCAGATTGCGAGACAAGCCCCGACGAGACGCAGATTGGCGCGCCAATATGCTGCGCGACCCGCATTCGCCGAACCTGTTTGCATGCGTCTCCCCGCCTTCCCTGTGCCCCGAGGTCGCCAATG
>TARA_R110002049_G_scaffold7795_2_pt1 | contig 13961 bp, 8 predicted proteins | sample TARA_R110002049 | Tara Oceans TARA_R110002049 (sample SAMEA4396941) | marine metagenome | biome: Polar Biome; feature: [SRF] surface water layer (ENVO:00010504); material: water (ENVO:00002006), including particulate matter (ENVO:01000060) such as... | depth 5 m | reverse complement strand
TATGCCAAATACCAAGCTAAAGCCAGAAATAGCTACTTCTTATGAAGTAGGTGCGGATCTTGGTTTTTTTAAGGGTAGATTGGGCTTGGAAGCTACTTACTACAAAACCCAAAACAAAAACCAAATTTTAAATGTGAATGTCTCTCCACTTACGGGGTATACCAGTACCACCATTAATGCAGGGAATGTGGAAAATTACGGGTTTGAATTTGGATTGAATATGGTTCCTATAAGATCGGAGGACTTTGAATGGAATATGAACTTTAATTTCACCACACAGGAAAGTAAACTTGTAGAATTGGTTGACGGTATTGACCGTGTTGATTTTGGGGGAGGAACAGATGGTGGTGCTTTTACAAGAGTAGGAGGAATCATTGGAGACATGTACTCTCCGTATATAAAAAAGGTAGAGGAAGGTGAGTATGCGGGTTGGAATCTATTGGATTCCAATGGAAGATGGGTGGATGATAGAGCTCGGGAAAATCAGATTAAGGTTGGAAATTTCAACAACGATTTTGCTGTTGGGATGAACACTTCTATTCGATATAAAAACTTTACCCTTTCTGCTAGTTTCGACTGGAGACAAGGCGGGGATTTCTTCTCCGAATCCATGAAGAGAATGGCACGTTCCGGAAAAATAGAGGACTGGCAAAATGGGGTTAGTTCAAGTACCTATTCCGGTATTCTAGGTGCTAATTCTTTTGCAGATGGGGCCGCCTTGGCCAATGAAATAAAATCGAACCCTATTTATAGGGACAACGATGTTTGGATTGGTGGACGAAATGAAGAATTGGGTGGGTTTGAATTTAACGGAAATTTCAACGGAGCTTTCTTTCCAGGGGTAATAGACAATGGTGATGGTACCTATACCGAGAATTTCGGGGATGCTGGCACAAAATTATTTGATGCCTATAGAGTGGTAGAGTCTAGCGGTAGTTATTGGAGAACCGGTTATGCTTTTATGTATGACGCATCCTTTGTTAAATTAAGGGATATTACCATGACTTATGCACTTCCTGCTGAGATTGCCAAGTTTATTTCGGCAGATAATGTAGCGATATCCGTTTACGCCAAAAATATTATGCTCTGGACCAAAGCCGGGATCGGAATCGATCCTGAACTAGCCTATGATCAAGGAACCCAAGGGTTCGAAAAATGGAATGTGGCCCCCTGGACTGCTCCTGTAGGCCTTCGACTAAACATTAGTTTCTAAAAATAATATAAGATGACTGGAATAAAGAAAAATATAATGGCAATGTTACTGCCAATGGTAGTACTTTTTGCGACTTCGTGCTCCGAATCTTTGGAGGAGATAAATGTAAGCCCCAATAGTTTACCAGATACTGAGATAGACATTAAATTTGTGCTGACGGGAATTTTGTCCCAATCTGCAACGATGACTTCCGAGCTTAATATGGGCGCGGCTGAGATTACTGCTACGAACCAATACTTGCAACGTGACTTTACAAGTTACGACCGATTTAATTTTAATTGGCAGGCTACGAGTTATGCTGGCTATTACGAACCTTTAAAAGATAGTCAATATATCTACGATCGGGCAGAGAACGAAAAAACAGGGAAGGTAAAAGATTACTATCAGGGGGTTGCACTAATCATGAAATCATATTGGTATGGGATTTTAACGTCAGTTTTTGGTGATTTACCGTATACGAATGCCCTCCAAGCAGAAAATGGAGGAGATGAATTTTTTAAACCCGCATATGATGATCAACAGACCATTTTTAAGGGAATAATAAACGATTTGGCACAAGCAAATACGCTTCTGACAGGTGCTGGGGTCATACAAGAAGTTGCGGATGCAGACCTTGTATATAAAGGTGATGCCTTAAAGTGGCGTAAACTTGCTAATTCCTTACGCCTTAGGTATTATATGCGATTGTCAGAAAAGGGAGGTATCGACATTAATCCAGCTGCAGAAATTTCAGCTATAGTAGGGAATAGTACAGAATATCCAATTTTAGTAAACAATGACGACAATGCGGGCATTGCATTTGTAGGTACCAATAGCGACAATAGTTGGTACGGGGGCCCCTTAAGAAATAGTAACCGCTCTGAATTTTATCGTAGAAAACCATCAGCTACTATTGTTAATGATTTGACTGCCCTAGGGGATCCAAGATTAACTGCCTGGGTACGACCAGTGGATGTTCAAATTTTTGAGGGTGCTACTGATGAAATTGTAGAGGAAGATGGCGTGATAAAACGATATACCACTCTAGATGTTAACGCAATAAATAATGATGAAAATAAGGAGAATAATATTGATACCTCCCTTTTTGTTGGTTTGCCAGTTGCTTTAACGGATCCCAACCAATTTCAGAAATTTGCGGATGGTATCAATGCTAATGAGGTAATTGCCTCTCTGGATGGAAGCGTCTATCTTGCTGCGGCATCAAACCCTCATGCTTCGTATCTCACTGAAATGTATGCCGAGGACGCCAATCCAATGGTAAAGGCAGTACTAATAAATGCTGCCGAGGTACAATTTATTTTGGCTGAGGCAAGTGTCCGAGGGTGGATATCCAACAGCGCATTGGATTATTACAATAATGGCATTCAATTGTCCATGGGGCAGTATGGAATTTCTGACGGAGATCCATCTGCGGTGTATGATAAGGAGAACAACACCCTTATTCCTTTTGATCAAGGAGTGTATATGGCACAGGCGGAACAGATTTTTAATGATGCCACAGATAAAATGGAGCCTATTATGCACCAAAAATGGATTTCTCAATGGCTTACTCCAGAATCATGGTTCGATTGGCGTAGAACGGGACTTCCAAATTTAAGTGTCAACATTATAGCGGGGACTAAGGGACAAGAAATACCTGTTAGGTTTTATTATGATGATCCCTTCAATGAGGAGAATATGTTGAAAGCCATTGGCAAACTACAGCCTGCTGAAAATGATCAGTGGTCTAAAATGTGGTTGCTTCAATAGATTTATAAGAGAAGATATATAGGTGTCCAGGTTGGTATGCACATGCATACCAACCTGGATTTTCTTTAATGACTTTTCATATGGCATGCTCGGCCAATACAGTTCTAGGTAGGCTTTATATTTTGGGAATCTTTTTAATGGTTTGGGTCAAAAATGATTTTAAACCTACTTATTTAGGAGGAAAGATCATAGTAAAGAGAACTAGTGCCATTTTTTTTATTTTCGCCTCCGTTTTTTTTCTAATCAGGCTGTAGGCATTAGTGATTTGACCTTCAACTGCTTTTATGGAAATATTTAAATAGGTTGCTATTTCGGAGTTGGTCAGACCATCTTGCTTGCTCAATAAAAAGATTTGCCTGCATTTAAGAGGTAAATGTTCCACCTCTCTTTTTATTACCTCGATCTTGTCTTCCACCATTTGATGGTTGGTGTCCTCTACCGCATAATTCAAGGCCTGCCTATAGGCTTCATTGATGATTTTCGAAGATTTTTTTCTTCTGTAATCATCAATATACTCATGGTAAACCGATTTATATAAAAGCCCTTGAAAAGATTCCTTGATGTTAATATTTTGTCTGCGCTCCCATAATCGTAAAAACACGTTTTGAACAATATCTTGGGCCTGGGGGTAATCATTCGTAAAGCTATAGGCGTAGATCAAGAGTTTTTTGTAGTAGTTCTCCATCACCTCTTCAAACGCTTTCTCTTCTCCTGCGATGAGTTGTCCAACTAAAACTACGGTACTGCGATCTGCATTGGTCATTAGGGGTTGATTGTCCAGGTTTTATAATTTGCGCAAGGAAATAAAAAGGTAAGAATTCAAAGTTGCTTCATTGTTAATAAATCAATATAAATAGGTAAATTTTATCTATTTATAAGGTTAATATACTTAATATTTTGAATTTAAAAAAAATATATTCCTTACACTAAGAATATTTTTAATTCTACAATTTTAAATTATTTAGTAGATGTTGAGGTAGGTTTAGTTCCAGCTATCTGGCAGACTAAATTTATTGGCCATGCTTGGATGCCCCGAGTATGAAAAGTGGTATAAAACGTAAAATGGCAGATAAAGGAATTCCCAATGCGGTGTTTGGTGTTTTCTAAGTTGGAGATGCCTATTGAAAAGCAGGAAGCCCTGTAATATCCGCTCCGGTAATTAACAAGTGAATATCGTGTGTGCCCTCATAGGTAATAACACTTTCAAGATTCATCATATGGCGCATTATGCTGTATTCCCCTGTAATTCCCATGCCGCCTAATACTTGTCTGGCTTCGCGTGCAATCCTTATGGCCATGTCCACATTGTTGCGTTTGGCCATTGAAATTTGAGCTGTAGTGGCCCGTCCTTCATTTTTTAATTGGCCTAATCGGAAGGCCAACAATTGTGCTTTGGTGATTTCCGTAATCATCTCTGCCAATTTTTTTTGTTGGAGTTGGGTGGCTGCAATAGGTTTCCCAAATTGAATGCGTTCCTTGGCGTATCTTAAGGCGGTGTCATAACAATCCATGGCTGCGCCAATAGCACCCCAGGCAATACCGTAACGGGCGGAATCCAAACAACCTAAAGGAGCACCGAGTCCACTTTTACCAGTCAATAGATTTTCCTTGGGGACTTTTACGTTATCAAAAATTAATTCCCCGGTAGCAGAGGCACGCAACGACCATTTATTGTGGGTCTCTGGTGTAGAAAAGCCTTCCATTCCCCTCTCCACTATGAGCCCGTGTATACGCCCCTCCTCATTTTTTGCCCAGACCACAGCTATATCCGCAAATGGTGAATTGGATATCCAAAGTTTGGCTCCGTTTAGAAGGAAATGATCTCCTTTATCTTTAAATCTGGTCTCCATACCACTGGGGTTGGAACCGTGATTTGGTTCTGTTAATCCAAAACAGCCCATATATTCCCCAGAGGCTAGTTTGGGCAAGTATTTTATGCGCTGTTCCTCGTTGCCGTATGTGAAAATAGGATACATCACTAAAGAAGACTGTACAGAGGCAGTGGAACGTACCCCGCTATCGCCGCGCTCTATTTCCTGCATAATGAGCCCATAACTTATTTGATCCAATCCAGCTCCGCCATATTCCTCGGGAATATAGGGTCCAAAAGCTCCAATTTCCGACAAGCCTTTAATAATTTGTTTTGGGAATTCTGCCCTTTGGGCATATTCCTCTATTATTGGGGAGATGTCGCGCTTTACCCATTGTCTGGCTGCATCGCGGACCAATTTATGTTCTTCGGATAAAAGGTCGTCTAAATTGTAATAATCAGGTGCTTCAAATAAATCGGGTCGCATACAATCAATTTTATTATCAAAAATAAACAATTAAAGGATTTATATAAAAATATAACACGATAAACTATAGTTGTTACATTTTTAAATAAAAATCCTTGGTTAGATCAATGTATTCCTGGGTGTATTTGTGTCGCTCCAATTCAATGGTCAGATTGTTCACGGTAACCGAAATATTCCCAAACTGGAATTCAATTAAACTGCGTTTTACTTCCGATTCTGGATTACCTTTCACCCTTGTAATCCGTTTTGGAAAAAGGTTGAGTTCATGGGCCATTTCCAAAAATGTCAGCTCTTCCTTGTATGGGATAATGGTAGAGAAGGTCCCATCTTTGGACATTAATTGGGCAGCACCGCCCAAAAGTTCCGTAAAAGGAAGGGATTGGTTCTGTCTCGCCATATCCCGGTTTTCATCTCCACTGGATACTATTTCTGAATAGAAGGGTGGATTGGAAACAATAAGATCGTATTTATCGTCCAATTCATCAACAAACTCATCTAGGGAGGCATGGTAACAGAATAATCGATCGGCCCAATCCGAGCTTTCAAAATTGTCCACACATTGCCCATGGGCCTCTTCATTGATCTCTAAGGCGTCAATGGTATCTGCATTACTTCTTTGTGCCAACATCAGGGCAATAAGCCCGGTGCCGGCCCCAATATCCAAAATAGACTGCGGTTGGTGCCCTATGGATGTCCAAGCCCCCAACAAAACCCCATCGGTGCCTATTTTCATGGCACAACGATCTTGTTGAATTTGAAAAAGTTTAAATTGGAAGGGTTTGGTCATAAAAAATCTATTTTTCCAGTTTGCCGATGGAGGATGGATTTGCTTACTCAACTTTTCCAGCTTCCCTATTTTTGGTGCCTTCCAGATCCAGCAGGGAATCACCTAATTCATGGCGCATGTCATTTGCCAGGACCTTGATCTTATCAACTATTTCTGGGTAGTCTGCTGCTACATTGTTGGTTTCGCTTATATCCTGTGTAACATCGTAAAGTTCTATTTCTTCCATTTCTATCATTTTATATTCACCGGGAAGTCCATCCTTCCCTGGTTGTTGGCCATCCATGGTCCTATATGTATGTGGAAAGTACATTTTCCATTTTCCGTAGCGCACGCCCATAAGTTCGTTTACTCTATAATAAAAGAAATAAGCTTCTTGTGGGCTTTCCTCGCTTTCCCCGGTAAAAACGGACCAAGCGCTTTTTCCGTCGATAGTAAGATTTGGCAGTCTGGCACCCGTAATTTCTGCAATGGTGGGTAAAATATCTATGGCCATTACCGGGACGTCTATTGTTTTTCCGGGGCTTATCTTGTTGGGGTAGCGCATAATAAAGGGCTCCCGTTGCGCCCCTTCCCAAGCCGTACCTTTGCCCTCCCTAAATGGTAGTGCACTACCGGCATGATTGCCATAGGATAGCCAAGGCCCATTGTCCGAAGTAAAAATTACTACCGTATTATCTTCCAATCCATTGTTTTTTAAGGCCGTCAAGATTTCACCCACAGACCAGTCGATTTCCATGATGACATCACCGTATAGTCCTCTTTTGGATTTTCCCTTGAATTTATCGGAGACAAAAAGCGGTACATGTGGCTGTGGATGCGGCACATAAAGGAAGAATGGATTGTTTTTATTTCTGTTGATAAAATCTACACTCCTTTCCGTTATTTGAGTGGTTAGTTGGGATTGGTCTTTTAGCGTGTCCAGTACGGTTTCATTTTCATATAAAGGAAGGGGTCCAAAATTGAATACGGTGCCTTGTTGGGGGTGGTAGGGCCACATGTCATTGGAGTAGGGGATGCCGAAAAATTCATCAAACCCATGTCTTGTAGGCAAGAACTGTGGTCTATCGCCCAAATGCCATTTCCCAAAAATTGCCGTTGTGTATCCAATACGTTTTAGCATTTCGGCCAAGGTCATCTCAGATGAATTTATTCCCGTTGGGCTACCGGGACCCAAGGCATTGTGTATCCCGATTCGATTGGGGTAACAACCGGTCAATATACCGGCTCTCGAAGCGGAACAAATGGGTTGCGCGGAGTAAAAACTGCTGAGCTTTATTCCTTCTTTTGCCATCTGGTCCAAATTGGGGGTTTCAATGTTGGGAGAGCCAAAAACACCTACATCCTGATAGCCCTGATCGTCGGTAAAGATTAAGATTACGTTTGGTGGAACCTCCGGTTTGGTTTCTTTTGGCTTTTCGGCACAGGAAAATAAAAATAAGGTAAGAAGAACTAAGGTTAAATTTTTGAACATTATTTTAGTTTTGATAAAGCTAAAATAAATTTTTTAATCCTTAAGTCCCCAAAAGGCATTGGTGCCAACTAAAATTTTTCATCCCACCAATAGCGGCTGATGATCACCTCTTTTAACGTGCTTGATAATAATTGTTCTTAATGGAATCCATCATTTTTTTACCTTCGGAAATTGAGGTGACCATACGCCATTGATCATCGGAAAACAAGGGTTTTAAGGGTTGATCCAATTTTGTAATTTTTGGAAATACCAACTCGAGCTTTTTGTCCCACACTTTGTAATATTTTAAAAGGTCATCCGGATATACGACCTTTCTTTTGGTCCCCTCATCTATACCCCTAAAAGGTTGGGGAATGTTCAAATACCCGTAGTCATCCGTGAGCTGTTCCCCAACGTGGATATCGCGTATGGCAACCTCAAAATCGTAGGCAGTAGTTAGGCAATTGGAATTAAAACTATGGTTGACATATCTTGCATTGTCCCAACACAATATAAACCTCCCTTTGTTGTCCCTAAAGGTATAGGTGTCCAAAATATTCTGGTATAGTGGTTCCAGGGATTCAAGTTCGGTCTGGCTAAATTCGCGATCCAACTTATCCAAGACCCAGGTGATAGTCCCGGCTGGAATAAATTCAGTGGCTACCACGCCATAACCAACCTCCTTATTGATGAATTGTAATTGCGTTTTTGGATGAATCATTTAAACAATAAAATAATTGCATTAATACTGAATATTCTGCTCCTTGTCGTTTTGCAATTCTCTTGATTATTAACAGTTATATATACATTTCACGGCCATTTGAAGTAGCGTAAATGTTTTGAAATACTTCCAATTAATAGTGAATGCAATAAAGAAAGATAATTAAAATTATCTTTCGTTTTTCAACTGTAAAAAAATAAAAAAGGGGGCAGTTTAGGACAAATAAAGATCCACCAATCCCTCTGGTGTGTCAACAAAAATGGTGTTGTTTTCACGGTCCACCTTAACAATGATCTCGTCCCTAACAGGTATAAGTAATTGTTTGTCGCCTTTTTCAACCTCAAATAAGGCTTGGGAAGTGGTATCGTTGATACTTTGGATCGTTCCTATATTCCCATGTACCTTATCTTCCATGGCAAATCCTATAACTTCATGGTAATAGAACTTGTTGCCTTTTAATTTGGGCAAAAATTTTAGGGGTAGATAAATCTCGGAGCCCATTACCTTATCGGCGTCCGATTCATCGGCAACCTCCTCAAATCGTACCCGTAGTAAACTGGATTTGTGAAGTTGACTTTTTTCAATAAAAAATGGAACCAGATTGTTTCCAAGAGAAACGAATACTGATTCCAATTTTTCGTATAATTCAGGTTCATCGGTATCCAATTTAATGAGTACCTCACCCTTAAAGCTATGTTTAGAAACGATTTTACCGAGGTAGAAACATTCTTCCTTTGTCATCGTTTATAATTAGCTATTCTTTTTCTTTAGTCTCCTCAGGAGCTTCAGCCGGTGCAGCTGTTTCTTCAGATACTGCTTCAGGAGCAGCCTCTTCAGCAACTTCTTCTACAATAGGAGCAGCTTCTTCAATAACTTCTTCAGCTGCAGGTGCCTCAGCTTCAGCAGCAGCGGCAATTCGTTTTTCGTTTACCTCTTTCTCAGCTTTTAAAGCTTTAGCTCTAGCGTCAGCGTCAGCTTTTGCAAGACCATCAACTTTAGAACCAACGATATTTGATTTTTCTTCCAACCAAGCGTTGAATTTTTCCTCAACTTGCTCTTCGGTCAAGGCACCTTTGCGTAAACCACCTAATAAATGATGCTTTAAAAGTACTCCTTTGTAAGATAAAATTCTTTTTGCAGTTTCAGAAGGTTGTGCACCATTCTGTAACCATTTTACAGAACCGTCTACATCCAATTCAATAGTTGCAGGGTTTGTGTTTGGGTTATAAATACCTAATTTTTCCAAGTATTTACCGTCTCTTTTAGCACGGGAATCCGCAGCTACTACCCAATAAAATGGTTTTCCTTTTTTACCGTGTCTTTGTAATCTAATTCTAACTGGCATATCACATTAATTTGTAGGGTGCCCGACCCTTGGTTATTAATTCTTTTTCGCTTTTATAAGTTTAAGCGGGTGCAAATATACGCTATTTCTATTATTTGGCAATAAATATTTTACAAATAAAGTAGTAATGGCCAAAGTTGATAACTCTTAACAACTAGCGCTATATTTGTGGCCCTCATTTTTGTAATTTTAACGCACTTTTTAACCTGCTGAGGAGACTTCTTATGTACCTGATTTTTGATACTGAAACTACTGGATTGCCTAAGCGCTGGGATGCGCCATATACGGATACGGACAATTGGCCGCGATGTATTCAAATAGCTTGGCAATTGCATGATGCCATGGGTAATTTGGTGGAAAGTCAGGATTATTTGGTGCAGCCGGACGGATTTAATATTCCGTACGATGCGGAGCAAATTCACGGTATTTCTACGGAATTGGCCCAACAAAAGGGGATTCCTATTGGGGAAGTATTGGTAAAGTTTAATGAGGCGCTTTCTAAAACAAAATTTGTAGTAGGTCAGAATGTGGGTTTTGACCTCAATATTATGGGCGCCGAATTTCATCGGTACCAAGTAGGGAATTCGTTACAGGAGTTGCCCGTATTGGACACCTGTACGGAGCATACTGCGCAATTATGTCAGATACCCGGGGGACGAGGGGGTAAATTTAAATTGCCAACCCTAACCGAATTACATCAATATCTGTTCGGGGAGCCTTTTGGGGAAGCGCATAATGCTACCGCCGATGTGGAGGCAACCACGCGTTGTTTCTTGGAATTGGTACGTAAAAAGGAGTACACGGCAGAGCAATTGGATGTTAAGCCAGATTATTTTAAAAATTTCTCCGAGGCCAATCCCCAAGAGATACAGCTGATCGGCTTAAAGCACATCAACCTAAAAAAGGCATCAAAGAAAATAGCCGATGCCCTTTGGGAGAAGGACACAGCTGGAATATCCAAGGAAGAAATCAAGGAGAATTTAGCGACTTTGGCAACAGCGAATTTTGCCCACCTCCATAATCATACGCAGTTTTCCATTTTACAGTCGACCATTAGTATTCCTGCTTTGATTTCGGCTACAGCAAAGGCTAAAATGCCTGCGGTAGCGATGACGGATCACGCGAATATGATGGGAGCCTTTCATTTTGTAAGCGGGGTCATAAACCATAATAAAGGAGTAGTTGCCAGGAACGAAGAAAACCTAAAGCGCTATGAGGCCACAAAAAATGGCACTTTGGAAGAGGGACAAGAGCCCTTGGAAGAACTTCCGGAGCCAGAGTTGGAGATAACACCTATTATAGGTTGCGAATTTCAAGTCTGCGAAGATCACACCAATAAATCCCAAAAGGATAACGGGTATCAAATAGTGATGTTGGCCAAAAACAAAAATGGGTATTTAAATCTGGCTAAAATGTCGTCCATTGCCTTTGTAGATGGCAAGTATTATGTTCCCCGAATTGATAAAAAGGTAATTGAGCAATACAAGGAGGATATTATAGTATTAACGGGGAACCTATATGGGGAAGTGCCCAGTAAGGTGCTAAATGTTGGAGAGAATCAGGCGGAAGAAGCCTTAATTTGGTGGAAGGAGACTTTTGGGGATGACCTGTATATAGAAATTATGCGTCACGGCCAGGAAGATGAAGACCGTGTAAACCAGGTATTGATCCAGTTTGCCCAAAAGCATAATGTTAAATTGGTTGCGACCAACAATACCTATTATCAGGAAAAGCAGAATGCCCATGCCCATGATATTTTACTCTGTGTAAAAGATGGAGAAAAACAAGCCACTCCCATAGGGCGTGGTCGTGGTTATCGATATGGGTTGCCCAACCAGGAATACTACTTTAAGTCTTCAGATGAAATGAAGGAACTTTTTAAGGATATTCCAGAGGCGATCACCAACATTCAGGAAGTTATAGATAAAGTGGAGACCTTTACACTGGCCCGTGATGTATTATTGCCAGCTTTTGATATTCCTGAGGAGTTTAGGTTCGAAGAGGACCAGCTGGATGGAGGTAAACGTGGGGAGAACAAATATCTGCGACATATCACCTATGAAGGAGCAAAAAAGAGATATGGAGAAATTACACCCGAAATTGATGAGCGACTCGATTTTGAGCTTAAGGTAATTGAGAAGACCGGATATCCGGGCTATTTCTTGATTGTTGAGGATTTTATCAGGGCAGCCCGTGCTATGGATGTGTCAGTAGGTCCTGGCCGTGGATCTGCAGCGGGATCGGCCGTTGCCTATTGTCTATGGATAACCAATTTGGATCCTATTAAGTACGACCTACTTTTTGAGCGTTTCCTAAATCCAGATCGTGTGTCCATGCCCGATATCGATATCGATTTTGATGATGAGGGCCGTGGTCGTGTAATGGATTATGTGATCAATAAGTACGGTTCCAATCAAGTGGCCCAGATCATCACCTATGGTACCATGGCGGCCAAATCATCCATCCGGGATACGGCACGTGCTTTGGACCTGCCTTTGGGGGATGCAGATCGTATGGCCAAGCTGATTCCCAATATGTCCAAGCTGAAAAAGATTATTGGGGTCGATGAAAAAACCTTGAAGGAAAAGTTCAATAGTGAAGAACTTATTAAGATCAATGAGTTGTTGGCTATTTCCGAGGGTGATGGTTTGGAATCCGAGACCTTGAACCAAGCTTACATATTGGAGGGCTCGGTTAGAAACACCGGTATTCATGCCTGTGGGGTGATAATTACACCAGATGACATTACCAAGTTCGTTCCGGTGGCTTTGGCCAAAGATTCCGATATGTATTGCACCCAGTTTGATAACTCGGTGGTGGAAAGTGCGGGCTTGTTAAAAATGGATTTCTTGGGGTTAAAAACATTGACCCTGATCAAGGATACCGTTAAAATTGTAAAGGCCAAACACGGGGTAGAATTAGATCCGGAGAATTTTCCCTTGGATGATGAAAAAACCTACGAGCTGTTCCAGCGCGGGGAAACCGTTGGGGTGTTCCAATATGAATCCCCCGGGATGCAAAAGCATATGAGGGCACTAAAACCTACCGTTTTCGCTGATCTTATTGCCATGAACGCCTTGTACCGTCCCGGTCCAATGGAATATATACCCAGTTTCATCGCCCGTAAACACGGTACGGAAGAGATTATTTATGACCTGGATGCCTGTGAAGAATATTTAGCGGAAACTTACGGAATTACGGTGTATCAGGAGCAAGTGATGCTCCTTTCCCAGAAGTTGGCAGATTTTACCAAAGGTGAGGCCGATGTTTTGCGTAAGGCGATGGGTAAGAAGCAAAAGTATGTTCTGGATAAAATGAAGCCGCAGTTTATAAAACAGGCTTCGGAAAAAGGGCATGCAGTAGATAAATTAGAGAAAATTTGGAAGGATTGGGAGGCCTTTGCTGCCTACGCATTTAATAAAAGTCACTCCACCTGCTATGCCTGGATAGCCTACCAAACCGCCTATTGTAAGGCACATTATCCAGCGGAATATATGGCGGCGGTATTGTCCAATAACATGAACGACATAAAGCAGGTCACTTTCTTTATGGAGGAATGTAAACGGATGGGGCTGGATGTTTTGGGGCCGGATGTAAATGAATCCTATTACAAATTTGCTGTTAACGATGCCGGAGCGGTACGTTTTGGAATGGGAGCAGTAAAAGGGGTTGGTCGTGGTGCTGTTGAAACCATAGTGGAGAATAGAAAAGAGGGAGGACCTTTTAAATCTGTTTTTGATCTGGCAAAGCGTATAGATCTGAGGGCGGCCAATAAAAAAGCTTTTGAAAATTTAGCGGTTGCCGGCGGATTTGATTCCTTCGGGGATACGCACAGGGCACAATACTTTTATGATGAAGGGGACGGAATCACCTTTTTGGAAAAAGCGGTGAAATACGGTTCCAAATATCAGGAAAATGAAAACTCTTCCCAAGTAAGTTTATTTGGTGAAGCCAGTGACGTGCAGATTCCGGAACCTGTGGTGCCCCCATGCGAAGAATGGGGAACTATGGGAAAACTGCGCAGGGAAAAGGAAGTGGTAGGTATCTATATTTCAGGTCACCCCTTGGACGATTTTAATTCGGAAATAAAAGCATTCTGCAATGCAAGTCTTTCCAATTTAAATGATTTGGAAGCCATGGTGAACAGGGAAGTTTCTTTTGCAGGGGTAATTACCGACGTACAGCATAGGATTTCTAAAAATGGCAAGGGATGGGCCATGTTCACTATGGAAGATTATACGGATACTTTCGAATTTAGAATGTTTGGGGAAGAGTATTTAAAATTTCGTCATTTTTTGATGATCAATTCTTTTGCCTATGTTAAAGTATTTGTTCGTGAAGGATGGGTAAATAGGGATACTGGCAAAAAAGGAGATCCCAGGATGCAGTTCAATATGAT